>Ga0105050_10000390_pt1 | contig 66774 bp, 57 predicted proteins | sample FRY01_FD_78088 | JGI IMG/M metagenome (GOLD analysis project Ga0105050, IMG submission 78088) | Freshwater microbial communities from Lake Fryxell liftoff mats and glacier meltwater in Antarctica - FRY-01 | ecosystem: Environmental > Aquatic > Freshwater > Ice > Glacier meltwater ... | reverse complement strand
CCGACGCTGGAAGGACCTGTTCGCCAGCAACCCTTTGCGATCACACCTGCATCTGATTGATCAAAACAGAAAAAGCAGCTAGTAGCTCAAGCACGGGGGGGACGGTGCGTGGTTACCGCTTACACATAAGCAACCTTAAATGACAGACACAAGTCGAAATCTTGACGCATAATCACCGCGAAAGAGTCGCTCAGGATATTTATGTCATTGCTGGATGTGTTTCGTGTTTTTTTGAAGCTAGGACTGACCTCGTTTGGTGGGCCAGTGGCACATATCGGGTATTTTCGGCAGGCCTTTGTGGTTGACCGTCAGTGGCTTTCTGAGGCTGACTTTGCCTCGCGCTTGGCGCTTTGCCAAGCGCTACCGGGACCCGCTTCAAGCCAGCTGGGCTTTTTAATTGGGTGCCATCGCGCCGGCTGGCTTGGCGGCTTAGCCGCTTGGGTGGCGTTTACCTTGCCCTCAGCCATTGTGCTGGTGCTTTTGGCGCTCTACGCTTTACCGTGGGCCAGTGCTGGCGCGCTGTCGATCGTGCATGGCTTAAAACTGGTGGCCGTGGCCATCGTGGCACAAGCCATCTGGGGCATGTGGAGGGCTTTGTGCCGCACAACAGGCACTCGGATTCTGGCATTGGCTGGGTTTGCCGTTGCCATTTGGCTGTCAAGTTGGCTAGGGCAAATCGGAGCGATTGTGCTGGGTGCTGTGGTTGGTCTCGTCTTGCTTAGGCAAACCACCACTGAAACCACCACAACAACAATCCCTTCAACACCCACCCAGCCCAACATCACAGGTTTCAGTCGCCCCCAGCGTTTTTTAAGCACGCTGCTTTTGATGCTGGCCACTGCCCTTTTACTGGGCCTGCCTTGGTTGGCACAACAACAACCCGTGCTGCAAATGTTCGAGATGTTTTACCGCGCTGGGGCCTTGGTGTTTGGTGGCGGCCACGTGGTGTTACCCCTCTTGCAAAGCGCTGTGGTCAATACAGGTTTGGTCTCAAATGACGCGTTTTTGGTGGGGTACGGCTTGGCACAAGCCGTACCCGGTCCTTTGTTTACTTTTGCGGCATGGCTGGGTGCGCTAGACCCCACTTTACCAGGTTGGTCTGGCGCGGCCTTGGCGCTGGTCGCCATCTTTTTACCGGGCATGCTGTTGGTTGCTGGCGTGATGCCTTGGTGGCAGCAGTGGCAACAAAACCGCCACGCCATGGCCGTTCTCGCTGGCGTGAACGCTGCCGTGGTGGGCGTGCTGGCATCGGCCTGGGTAGACCCCATCATCTCGACAAGCATGCGCGGCTGGGTCGACGTGGTGATTGCGCTGGTTTGCACCGGTTGGTTGGTGCTCGGCAAAGCCGCACCTTGGAAGATCGTGCTCTTGGCCGTTGTCTTGTCTGGTGCTGCTCATTGGTTAGGACTCATTGTTTAGGCCTATCCGCTTTAAACATAAAATCAATGCACTTGGTCGCTCAGTGTTTTAAAATAACCAAATGGCACTGTTAAATATTCTCCAATTCCCCGATCCGCGACTGCATCAAGTCGCCAAACCCGTTCAGGCGGTTAACGCGCGCATCAAGCAATTGGTCAGCGACATGGCCCAGACCATGTATGAAGCTTCTGGTATCGGCTTGGCGGCCACGCAAGTTGACGCCCACGAGCGCGTGATCGTCATCGACCTCTCTGACGAACAAAACGAATTACAGGTTTTGATAAACCCGGAAATCGTCTGGGCCAGTGACGAAATCCAAACTTACGAAGAAGGCTGCTTGTCAGTGCCAGGCGTCTACGACGAAGTCAAACGTGCCTCAGCAATCAAAGTAGAAGCCCTTGATCAAAATGGTGACGCCCAAACCATCGAAGCCGATGGCCTTTTGTCAGTGTGTATTCAACACGAAATTGATCACTTAAACGGTAAGGTCTTCGTCGAGCGGCTATCAAGCCTGAAGCAATCTCGCATCCGCACCAAAATCGCCAAACAAAAACGCGAACAGGCCACCGCCGTTTCCTGAAGTGTTTGCCCTAAGTGGCGTTTCTGAAGCGCTTTTCTGAAGCACGCTCTTGTCGCGCTCTTACCACTCACTTATCAGCGATCGTATGCACCACGCGCTGCGGGTATGGGATCTCAATACCCGCTTGTTCAAAAGCATCCTTAACCGCCGAGAGTAAACGCCGCTTCACAAACCATTGCTCATATGCCGGCACTTTGACTCGCATCCGAACCGTCACAGCGGAGTCAGCCAACTGAGTGACGCCGAGTACTTCTGTTTCCCCCAAAAACTTACCCGCCATATCGGGTTGGGCCTGCAGCCGGTCACCCGCTAGTTTTATGACTTCGAACACTTTTTCCAAGGAAGTGCCGTAAGAAACCCCCACATCAACCACAGCGAAAGCAAACTCTCGACTACGGTTGGTGACGGTGGTAATTTGGCTGTTGGGAATAAAGTGCACCGCACCCTCGCCATCACGCAAACGCACATAACGCAGCGTGACTTCTTCAACAGCACCCGACTTTCCACCCGCTTCGATGAAATCACCTTGTCGGATTTGATTCTCAATCAACATCACAAAGCCCGTGAAGTAATCCTTCACCAAACTTTGCGCCCCAAAACTCACGGCAATACCCACCACGCCGGCAGCCGCCAAGAATGGCGCAATTGACACACCAAACTCGTCCATGACCAACATGATCGCCAAAATAGTGATCACAGCAGAGGCGATGTGGTTAAAGATTCGATCAAGCGTGTCAATGCGCTTTTTTTCTTCAAGATCTTGTGTGCGCTTGACCAAACGCTGGTGCAAAGCATCGAGTACCCGTCGCACAACGGAACGCGCAATAAGGGCCACAACCACAATCAGCAAGATGCTCAAGCTGGAAATCAGTGCGCTGGCCCATGCGGGTATCTCTGACCAACCCATTAGTGCAAACAGTTCCATCATTAAGATGTGCATAAAAAGACGCGTCCCGTGAGGTTTGATTTAGCGAGAGTATCGCAGTCGCGCCAAGATTTTGCCAACGCTATTGCTTGCCTTTGGATCATTGCGCCGTTCGGTGGGTGGTTTTATTGTTTGGTTGTCGTTTTGATGTTGACGTTTTGATGTTGACGTTTTCCTGTCTCGGTCGTCTTTACAATGCGGCATCAGAGAACTTTTAGGCTCCATCATGAAAATAGGTTTTGCTGGCACGCCAGAATTTGCCCGACACGCGCTTGAGGCTTTGCTTGGCCATGGCCAAACGGGTGAGCAGCCAATGGCGGTGGCTGTGGTGCTGACCCAGCCCGATCGGGCCGCCGGTCGAGGCATGCAACTGGCGGCCAGCCCAGTTAAAACCTTTGCGCTAGAACATGGCATCACCGTGCTGCAGCCCCGGGGCTTGCGTCTGGATGGGCGCTGGGCTGAGGACGCGCAAGCGACCCAAGCACAGCTAGCGGCACTCGGGCTGGATGTTTTGGTGGTGGCGGCCTATGGCTTGATCCTACCCAAATGGTTACTGGAACTGCCCCGCTTTGGTTGCTTAAATATTCACGGCAGTCTCCTGCCGCGCTGGCGCGGGGCCGCCCCCATTCAACGCGCCATTGAAGCCGGGGATCAAACCACTGGCATCACCATCATGCAAATGGATGAGGGCTTAGACACGGGCGACATGCTGTTGGTTGATTCGCTGGCCATCCATGACGACGAGACCGCTCAAACCCTGCACGATCGTTTGGCTGTTATGGGTGGTGATTTGATTATCAAAGCCCTCAAAGAGTTGGCTGCGCAACGCCTGCGAGCAACCCCTCAAGACGCGAGCCAAGCGACTTACGCTCCCAAATTACTGAAATCCGATGCGGCACTGGATTGGACGCAGTCCGCTGAGGTGCTGGCTCGCCGTGTTCGTGCATTCAATCCTTTTCCTGGCACCACAGCGAACCTGCCCGGCGTGCCCGAACCGGTCAAAATCTGGGAAGCCGCTGCATTGCCAGGCGATGTAAGCACCATGGCCACCACGCCCGGTACCGTGGTGGCATGCCAATCAACAGGCATTGATGTGGCCACAAGCGAAGGTTTACTGCGGCTTCTGACCCTACAAAAACCCAGCGGCAAACGCCAAGCGGTCAGCGTCTTTATACAAAGTACGCCTGCCTTAATCGTTAGTCATTAAGAAGCACGTTTACATCCGTTTTTTATCTAACATTGTCTTAATAGACCCGCCGACCCAGTGTGAATGAGGAGTCGCGACAGGGCTTGGATTTAACCGTGCTAGAGAAATAGCGCCCGCTGCAGCACGTTGACGCCCAGCACAAAGTCATCGATTTCCATGGCCTCGTGTGGATTGTGTGAGCCGTGATCATTTCGAATAAACAACATGCCACTCGGTATGCCAATGTTAGAAAAAACCGCGGCGTCGTGACCTGCACCGCTTGGCATGGTCTCTGTTTCAATACCGAGATCTTCACATGCTTGCGCTAGGCGCTCGATCCAGCTCGGATCCATGATGGCTGGTTTGGTAAAAAGTTTGCGATCAAAATTAAACGTGACCCCTCGGCTGCTGGCGATTTGCTCACATTCGTTACGCATCAATTGATAAAACTGTTCTAGTGTCTGTTCGCTTTGGCTGCGCACTTCAAAACTGAAATCAACTTCGCCCGGAATCACAGAGACCGCATGGCTTTTTGGATTGGTGCTAACGATACCGCAGGTCATGACTAAGTCCATGCCCATTTGTTGCAACACTCGCCAATGTTCATCAAGACGCGACAATAACTCTGCAACCGCTAACACCGCATCTTTTCGCAACCAACGCGGCACCGCACCCGAATGTCCCGTCTCTCCCTGACACACGATATGGTTATGACGCACGTTGCCACGAATGCCCGTGACAGGCGAAACGGGCCATTGGCGAGCAACCATCGTGGGGCCTTGTTCGATGTGTAACTCGAGGTAAGCGTCGATTGAGCTCAAATCAATCAGCGGCTGACCTGCTTTGACCGCATCAATAGGAACGCCGAGTTGTTTCATGGCGAATTCGAGGGTTTGCGCTGTTTCACGGTGCTTGAGCGCCAAATCCACCTCGGAGAGTTGCCCTGTCAGCGCTAGGGATCCCATGTAGGCCTTACCAAACCAAGCGCTCTCCTCACCCCTAAGTGCCAGAACCTTGACGGGGTTTGCGGGTACGACCCCAGTGGTCTTAAAGTGCATCAACACCATCAGCCCAGCCACCACCCCAGCCAAGCCATCGAAGTTTCCACCTTGAGGCACCGAATCGAGGTGCGATCCGATAACTGTAGCGGGTCCAGGCTTGCCGTCAGGCAGCGAAATCCATAAGTTCGCGCCACTGTCGTATTGACATTGCAAACCATGTTCTCTGGCAACGCCTTCGATCACTTTTAGGGCACGGGTTTCGCCATCGCCATAGCTTGGACGCGTCACACCCATGCCATCTTTACTGGCTTTCTCAATCTCAACAAATAAGCGCTTGGCAATTGTCACCACATTGGCACTTAGATGCGGCACAACACTGTTCATGCTGGGGGCTCACTTGATGTTGGTCGCCTGTCAGCCCCGCCATGGCTCGCCGACCAAGTGATTGGGTCAGCGAGAAATGATTTGATTTCTTTGGCTTGCTCGACCGTGAAGTAGTCCTGCGCCTTGGTTTGCGCAAAAACGTCTTGCCAGGTCGCTAGGGCATGTAGGGTCATCCCATGAGTCTCAAATGCTTGTCGACTTTGGGGATAAATGTCGTAATTGAAGACCACAAAAATGTCATTAACCGATGCGCCTGCTCCCCGCAATGCATTGGCTGTGGCAATTTTGGTGAGACCGTCAGTGGTTAAGTCATCAACCACCAAACACTGCGCGCGACTTGGCAACTCACCCTCAACTTGCGCGTTAACCCCCCAGCCCACGGCTTTTTTACGGACATAGACCATGGGCAAGTCCAGACGATCGGCTAACCAGCTGGCGAAGGGTATGCCCGCGCTTTCGGTGCCAGCGATGACATTAATTTTGTCTTTCAAGCGATTTTTCAGCAACTCAGCCGCATGGTCCATCAGTAGACGACGGCTAACGGGGTGCGACATTATTTTTCGGCAGTCCACATATACGGGACTTGCCCAGCCGGTGGTGTAGATAAACGGACGATCTTGCCAAACCATCACTGCTTTTAGCGCAAGTAACGCAGCCACCGTATCGCTTGCAATGGCTTGGTATTCAGCCGTGGTCAAATCAGGGTGATTATTCATGGCTCACCTTTTGAATTAGCGCGAAAAACAATTGTAACGCAGGGTGTCAAATTGGCAACAGGTGGCGTTTAGGCTTAACAGACCAACTACTGAACAACCCTGACAAGCTGTGGCGATTTTTTGTTTTTCGTTCGCGACCAAAGTCGCTCGTGGAAGAAATAAACGACGGTTTGTACAGAGGGTTCAAGCAGGCTTAGCGTGATGGAAATGAACCAGTCGCCGGTGACGGCGTAGGCAACAATCACTGCAACAGTAATGTGGCTAAAATAGTAAGAAACGGTTTTCTTCAGGGTGAAGGCATTCGTTTGGATGAACTTGGTCATGGTCGAGCCTCTTTTTATAGGATTTAATTCATCTTCCTCCTCATATGTATATTTGTACAATTAATTGATAATTAATTGTCGATAGTATTATCTTATCGATATAGGTTGCTTCTATGCCCCACTTTGAAAAAAGGTCAGAACCGCGATGAGCGTCAAGACCATCGAAAGCAAAGCTGATGTCGACCAGGCCATAGCGCGCCTGCCTGCGTTAATGTCGCTCGATCTTGTCGCTGGCTCCAAGGAAGATAATGAGCTTGAATTGCTGGCTCTGGCCATTTATGAATACGAGCGTCAAACGGTTCCACCCGTTCAGGCGGACCCCATTGAATTTATCCTTTTCCGGATGGAACAAATGGCACTCAACCCAAAGGACTTGGTTCCCTTCATCGGTTCAGTTTCAATGGTTAATGAGGTGCTAACGCGCAAGCGACCTTTATCTATGCCAATGATACGGCGCCTGAGCCGAGGCTTAGAAATCCCCGCTGACATTCTGGCTGAAGATCAGCACACCAATCGTTCAATAACTACCCAAGAGCCAAAATTGACTGTTTGAACGTTGAAACTGCCACCGCTATCGAATTTCAGTCGTCCACCACCGTGGCATACAGGTCGTACTCATCGGCATCGGTCACCGTGACACGGACCAGTTGGCCCGGTTTGAGTGGCTTGTCACTGTCCACGAACACATTGCCATCGATTTCTGGTGCATTGGCGTAAGAACGACCGATGGCACCGTCTTCGTCAACTTCATCGATCAAGACGTCCATTGTTTTACCGACTTTTAGCGCCAGGCGTGCTTGCGAGATGGCTTGCTGATGCGCCATGAAGCGATCCCAGCGGGATTGCTTGACATCTTCTGGAACGGGATTGGGTAGGGCGTTGGCACTGGCGCCATCGACCGCCGAGTACTGGAAGCAGCCCACCATGTCGAGTTGAGCTTCGGTCATCCAGCTCAGAAGGTACTCAAAGTCTTCTTCGGTTTCGCCTGGGAACCCGACGATGAAGGTCGATCGAATCGTCAGTTCAGGACAGACTTCGCGCCATGCCTTGATGCGCGCCAACGTCTTTTCTTCAAAAGCTGGCCGTTTCATCAGCTTTAGCACCTTAGGACTGGCATGCTGGAAAGGAATATCCAAGTAGGGCAGGATACGACCTTGCGCCATTAACGGAATCACTTCGTCGACGTGAGGGTAAGGGTAGACGTAGTGCAAACGCACCCACACCCCTAATTCACCCAAGGCCTCACACAGTTCGGTCATGCGTGTTTTAACCGGGCGTCCCTGCCAAAACCCCGTTCGGTACTTGACATCAACCCCGTAGGCACTGGTGTCTTGTGACACCACCAAAAGCTCTTTAACACCGGCTTTAACCAAGCGCTCGGCCTCATCCAAAACGTCACCAATCGGACGGCTCACCAAGTCGCCTCGCATTGACGGGATGATGCAAAAGCTGCAACGGTGGTTACAGCCCTCTGAAATTTTGAGGTACGCGTAATGACGCGGGGTCAGTTTGATGCCCTGCGGTGGCACCAAGTCAACAAAAGGGTTGTGCTCAAGCGATGGTGGCGCGGCCTCATGCACCGCTCGGACCACCTGTTCGTATTGCTGTGGGCCCGTCACGGCCAGCACGCCAGGGTGAATGCTGCGAATCACGTCCTCTTGCACGCCCAAGCAACCGGTGACGATCACGCGACCGTTTTCAGCGAGCGCCTCACCAATCGCATCCAGCGATTCCGCCTTGGCGCTGTCGATGAAGCCACAGGTGTTGACCACCACCACATCGGCACCATCGTAATTGGGCACGATGTCATAACCCTCCGTGCGCAGCTGCGTGAGAATGCGCTCTGAATCAACCAGTGCCTTGGGACAGCCCAGGCTCACAAAACCGACTTTTGGTGCTGACATGACCGCCTGTTCTAGAAAATGTAAAGAAGTTCGAGTTTAACGCGCCGGATGCTTCTACAATCGGTCTCATGCCGTTAATCAAGGCTTTTGCCCAAGCTTCCACCTCGCCGCTGTCTTTAACCCTGTTGCTCGCCTCGCGCTGCTTGGCAGCAGTCGAGGGCGGCCGCTCGTTAACCGAAGCCTTGGGCAAGGTGCCGTCAGCCAACCGCTCGGCCGTGCAAGCCGTGACGCTTTATGCCATGCGCCACTGGGGCCGAGCGCGCGCTTGGCGGGCCATGACTTTGAAAAAACCAACCGGTCAGCCTTGGGTCGACAGCCTCATTGCACTGTCTTTGTTACTCCTTGATGTGGCGGTTGCCCCTGAGTCAAGCAGCACCGACGCTCCACGCTACACCCCCCATACCTTGGTCACACAAGCCGTGGACGCAGCCCGTGAAGGCCGGGCCAAACCCGTTTTGCCCGGCTTACTGAATGCGATTTTGAGGCGCTTTCAACGCGAGCACCACCAGTTCATCGAAAACATCAAAACCGATCCCGTGGCCCGTTGGGGCTACCCACTTTGGTGGCAAAAACAGCTGCAAGCCGACTACCCGCATGATTGGCAATCGATTTTGGCGGTGATCTGCTTTGCGCCACGGTTGGTACTGCGTGTGAACACGCGTTTGACTGACGTCGCTGAAGTACTGCGACAATTCAGCGACGCCGGCGTCACGGCGGTTCACTTGGGTGAATCAGCCGTTGCGATCACACAGACCGGTTCTGTCGACCAACTGCCCGGCTATACCGAAGGCTGGTGGTCAGTCCAAGATTTGGGCGCACAACGTGCTGCCACCCTTTTGGCGCCCAAATCCGGCGAACGGGTGCTCGATGCTTGCGCCGCCCCAGGCGGCAAAACTGCTCACTTACTTGAACTCGCCCCCATCACCCTCACGGCCTTGGATCAAGACCCAGACCGTTTGATCCGCGTGGGCGATACGTTAAGCCGCTTGCGGCTGGTCCATTCTGGCGTCACGCTAAAAGCGGTGGACGCACGCAACCTCGAGCAATGGTGGGACGGCAAACCCTTTAACGCTATTTTGGCGGACTTGCCGTGCACGGCCTCAGGCGTGGTTAGACGCCACCCCGACATCGCTTGGCTTCGACGCATGACTGACCTTCCCAAAACGGTTACTCAACAAGCCAAAATACTGGACGCGCTTTGGCAAACCTTGGCGCCTGGCGGGCGCCTACTGGTGGTGACCTGCTCCGTGTTTTTGCAGGAAGGCGAGCAACAAGCTGTAAATTTTTTGAAACGTCACGCCGACGCTCGGCGACTACCCGCACCGGGTCATGTATTACCCAAAGCAAGCTTGGGTGATGAGCCCGGACAAGATGGCTTTTTTTACGGATTATTTGAACGGGCGGTGCTGTGAACGTGAGCGCCGCGACCGCCTTAATTTGTTCCATAATGTGTCAATGATGATGTTTGTGACCCATCGGTTAAGTCTGAAGTCTCTGCGTTGGCATCATGCGTGCTTGGGCTTGGTTGCGTTGCTCATTTGGTTAGGAACTAACGTTGCTGGCGCCCAACCTTTGTCAGACGCTCAGGCGGACGTCTTGCGCATTGAACCCGTGGTCGTTGATGCGCAACTGTCCATGGACATCGACACCCAGTTATCGCTTAACAGCACCATGCGGCAAGCCCTCAATCGGGGTTTGCCTTTGTTTTTTTCGATTGAAGTCAAAATCAAGCAGCCGCGGTGGTGGTGGTTTGACAAAGATTTGGTCGACACCCGCTTGACCCGGCGCCTATCGTTTAACAACCTGACACAGCAATGGCACATCAGTACCGGTGATTTGTCGGTGACCTTTGCAAGTTTTGACCAGGCGCAAGCTGCATTGCGGCGGGTGCGAAACTGGCCCGTGGCATTGAGCGACCGCTTTAACCCTGACACCACCTATATCGGTCAGGTCAGAATTCGCTTAGACACCACCCAACTGGCTCGACCCCTACAGCTGGATCCGGCCAATCGCAATGACTGGACACTCAGTAGCCCTTGGAAAGCCTTTGAGTTCATGATCCGCCGCCCAACGGCGAGCACCCCATGAAGCGGCGCAACCAGCTCTTGATTGTGCTTGGGGTCGTGCTTGGCCTAGGGCTTTTCATTCTCTTGGCCTGGTCCACAGGTAGCGCCTCTCGTTTGGCCCAGTTCCATCAACTGTTGGTGTATTTGAATTTTGCGCTGGCGTTCGGCTTGGCTGCTTGGGTCTTAGGCTTGAGCATCAAGTTGGCGCGACGGCTACGCCGAGGTAAGTTCGGTGCCAGACTCACGAGCCGCTTTGCCATCGCCTTTGCCTTGATTGGTGTGTTGCCCGGTGCACTGATTTACACCGTTTCAATTCAGTTCATGTCCCGCTCCATTGAGTCGTGGTTTAACGTTCGCGTTGACACAGCACTTGACGCGGGTCTTGCGCTCGGTCGCGCCGCGCTCGATGCGCAGCTCAACGAGCTTGATACCCGCGCACGCGCCATGATTCCTGCGCTCTCAGATGCTGCGGGAAATGATAGTGAACTCAGGGGCTTGCTTAGTCGCGTGCGAGAAATCACCGGCGTGTCTGAGGCGATGGTGCTCACGAGCTCTGGGCGACCCATTGCCTTTGTCACCGATCAACTCGGGCAACTGCTGCCCCAAGGCCCACCCGTCAGCGTCTTGAATCAACTGCGGGTTTCTGGCAGCTACGCGGCCGCTGAAAACGTTGTCCCGAATGCGCTGAGCACAGACCCGTCGGGTTTGATATTGCGAGTCATCGTACCGCTGGGTAACTCGTTGAGTCTGGCCTCGCCAATGGCGAGCTCCGAAGTGCGCTGGTTACAGCTCATGAAACCCGTGCCCGAGTCGATTGTGTCTAACGCCGAAGAAGTTCGCGAAGGCTACCGTGACTATCAAGAGTTGGCGCTCTCGCGCCAGGGCTTACGTCAATTGTTTGTGGTCACCTTAACCTTGGCGTTGCTGCTGGCTGTCTTTGCAGCCATGGCTGTGGCTTTGTTTTTATCGCGTCGCTTGGTGCAACCCTTGCTGGCCCTGGCCTCTGGCACTCAAGCCGTCAGCGTGGGTGATTTTAGGCAGTTGCCTGAGCCACCCCAAAACGACGAAGTCGGACAACTCACCCGCTCATTTAATGACATGACTCGGCAGCTCGAGGAGGCGCGCCGTTTGGTCGATTTGAATCGCAAGCAGATTGAACAATCCAAGCTTTTCACCGAAGGTATCTTGGCGAACCTCTCAGCCGGCGTGCTGGTGTTTGATGAGCAATTCCGTGTGGTCCTCTTTAACCAAGGGGCACAATCCATGCTGGGTGCTGACCTTCGGGGCGTCAAAGGTCGCCCCCTTGAGACAGTTGATGGCTTGCTAGCGCTCACAAACACACTTCGACGCGGCTTCTCGCACCACGCCGCCACGGATTCTGAACGTTTGCACTGGCAAGAACAGTTTGAGGTGACCTTGCCGCGACCCAACATGCCAGAAGGCACACAGACGCTCACGTTATTGGCGCGTGGCACCCACCTGAGTGCTGAGGGGCGAGGCAATGGTTATGTGGTGGTGTTTGACGACATCAGCGATGTGATTTCTGCCAACCGTAGCGTCGCTTGGGCCGAAGTGGCCCGTCGCATGGCCCATGAAATCAAAAACCCACTCACACCCATACAACTGTCCGCCGAACGCCTGGCCATGAAGCTCATGGATAAGCTTGATGCTAAGGATGCCGCCTTACTTGAGCGCTCAACCAACACGATCGTCAATCAGGTGAGCTCTCTCAAACACATGGTCGAAGAGTTTCGCGAATACGCGCGCAAGCCACCGCTGGCGTTTGGTCGCGTTGACCTCAATACGTTGGTTGAAGACGTGTTGGCACTTTACGGCTGGGACCCCGTTGAGGGCTCAGCGCATGAGTCGGGTCCGGTGCGCTTTGAGGCCGTGCTTGAGCGTGGATTGCCCGAAATTCGCGGTGACACCACGCAATTGCGTCAAGTGGTACACAATCTTTTGGCCAACGCTCGTGATGCTTTGGTCGAAATCAAAAGCGATGGCGTGATCACTGTCTCTACAGAAACCATCGCTGCCAGCATTGGTGAGCAAGCGGGTCAACCCGCCGTGCGCCTGACTGTGACAGACAATGGGCCAGGCTTTTCTGCACAGCTGCTGCAACGGGCCTTCGAACCTTACGTGACCACCAAAGCACACGGCACAGGCCTGGGTCTGGCCATTGTTCGTAAAATTGTTGAAGAGCACGGGGGTTATATCGACATCTCTAACCGCCGCACAGGTGGCGCACGCATTACTATTCTGTTGGTTCCTGATACCAGCAAGGTGGACGGGGACGCGCAAGCGGACGATAATCATGAAACGCAATAGGTTGAACAAATAATATGGCTCGAATCCTAGTGGTTGACGACGAGATCGGCATCCGTGAATTGCTCTTCGAAATCTTGTACGACGAAGGACACACGGTCGATCTGGCAGAAAACGCTGCGCAAGCGCGTGCTGCGAGACTACGCATGCGTCCTGATCTTGTTTTGCTTGATATTTGGATGCCAGACACCGATGGCGTGACCCTGTTGCGCGAGTGGGGCTCTCAAGGCCTACTTGACATGCCTGTGATCATGATGAGCGGGCACGCCACGATCGACACCGCTGTCGAAGCAACCCGTATTGGCGCGATTGATTTCTTAGAAAAACCCATCACACTACAGCGTTTGCTTAAAACGATTTCCAATGGTTTAAATCGCACCAAACCGATCAATGCCGGTGGTGGTGGTGCGCGCGAACTAGCAACCTTGGGTCAACCCGCCGCCGCAGGGCTGGGTTCGCCGGTTGACGCCACCGGTGAATCAGCACCGGCGCCTGCTCCCACTGGCGTATCTGGTGATATTTCTTTGGATCAACCACTCAGGGACGCCCGTGACGCTTTTGAGCGGGTCTATTTTGAGTATCACTTGGTTCGCGAAAATCACAGCATGACGCGTGTTTCAGAACGCACAGGTCTCGAGCGCACGCACCTTTACCGTAAGCTCAAGCAACTGGGCATCGAATCGCGCAAGCGAGGCTCATGAAAATCCTTATTGTGGGTGCTGGTCGTGTTGGCACAAGTGTCGCCGAAAACCTTGTGTCTGAACACAATGACATCACCGTCATTGATGACGACCCAAGCCGCTTGGCTGACTTGCAAGAGCGGTTTGATTTGCGTGGCGTTGTGGGCGACGGCACACAGGTCTCAGCCCTTCGCAGGGCTGGCGCTGAAGACGCTGACCTCTTGATTGCTTGTGCGGCCAGTGACGCGGTCAACTTGGTGGCCTGCAAAATTGCGCGGTCATTATTTAATGTACCGCGCCGCATTGCTCGCATTCGGTCCTCAGAGCTACCCGGTATACCCGAGCTACTTGAAGAAGATGGGTTTGCGGTTGATGCTTTGATCAGCCCCGAAGCCAGCGTCACCGCTTACCTACAAAAGCTGATCGAATTTCCCGAGGCACTACAAGTCGTTGAGATGGCCAATGGCAAAGTCAGTGTGATCACCATGCGAGTCGATATTGGTGGCTCCATGGCCAACCATGCCCTCAAAGACTTGCGCGCCATGAGTCCGGACGTCAATGCCCGCGTGGTGGATATCATGCGACTCGGTCAAACCATTGCCGTGTCGCCCGAGACCATCCTTCGCCCAGGCGACGACTTGCTGCTGATCGCTGACACACGCTCGGCACACCAGGCTGTCCACCAAATGCACAAGTCTGCCCCTACCGTGCGGCGTCTGATGATCGCAGGTGGCGGCAACATTGGTTCACGCCTGGCAAAAACACTCGGTGAAAGCGGCTATAACGTTCGCATCATCGAACAAAACCTTGAGCGCTGCGAACAGCTGGCCAGTACCTTGCCTGACAACGTCCTGGTGTTGCATGGCAATGGCACTGATGAGTCCTTGTTGCAACGCGAAGGCATTGAGGACATGGACACGTGGCTCGCCCTCACCAGTGAAGACGAGGACAACATCATGTCATCGCTGCTGGCCAAGCGCATGGGCGCACGCCGTGTGATTGCGCTGATTAACCGCCAAGCCTACGGCGAACTGATGCAAGGCAGTCACATCGATATTGCTGTGTCGCCAGCACAAGCCACCATGAGCGAGTTGCTGCGATATGTTCGTCGAGGCGATATCGTGGCTGCCCATCGGCTACGTGGTGGTCTGGCCGAAGTGCTGGAACTTGTCGCCCATGGCGATCGCAAGTCTTCCAAGGCCGTTGGGCGTCGTATCAGTGAGCTGGATCTTCCCAAAGGGGCTACCGTGGGTGCACTGGTGCGCGGTGAGGTCATCATCATCACCGATCAAAACGCTGTTATCGAGCCTGACGACCACGTCATTGTGTTCGTCTCATCGCGCACTCAAATCGCCAAGGTCGAAAAACTGTTTCAAGTTTCGGCCTCTTTTTTCTAAGTATCATGAACCGAATTCTGGCTGTCGTTCACGTGCTAGGTTTCACCATGGCGTTGTTTGCCACGACCTTGTTCGTGCCCATGATCTGGTCCATTATTTTGGGCGACGGTCAGTTGATGCTGTTTGTTCACGCCTTCATCATTGCTTTGGCTTTGGGCGGCGGGCTTTGGCTGGGCACTTTGCGTTTTCGGGCTGAGTTGCGCCCGCGCGACGGGTTTTTATTGGTCACTTCCGTTTGGGCATTTCTGCCGGTCTTGGGCACGATCCCGTTGTTGCTCTATTTTGATGGCATTGGCCATCCGCTGAGCTTTACCGACGCCTACTTTGAATCGATGTCTGGCCTAACCGCCAGCGGTGGCACACTGCTGACCAATCTTGATTCCTTGGCACCCACCATTAACTTATGGCGCGTGACCATGCACTGGGTTGGTGGCATGGGCATCATCGTGTTGGCCGTGGCGATTTTGCCGCTGCTTGGCGTGGGTGGGCATCAGCTGTTTCGTGCCGAAACACCGGGACCGATGAAAGAAGAAAAACTCACTCCTCGGATTGCCAGTACCGCCAAGGCGCTCTATGCGATTTATTTTGGGTTGTCGATTGCCTGCTTTTTGGCCTATCGCGCCGCTGGTATGACGTGGTTTGATGCCTGGGCGCACATGGCCTCAACCGTTGCCCTTGGTGGCTTCTCGACCCATGATGCCAGTTTTGGGTATTTTGATTCGCCGTTGATCGAAGCCATCTGCATTGTTTTCATGCTGCTTTCTGGCATTAATTTTGCCACCCACTTCAACGCTTTCCGCCTCGGCAGTCTTAAGGCCTACCAACGCTGCCCTGAGGCCATTCCTTTTGTGGGTATTGTTTTGAGCATGGGCGCCTTGATTGGCGTCTATTTGTGGTTCATGGATGTTTATCCCGATCTATTGACGTCAATTCGCTACGCCATGTTCAATACCGTCTCGATTGCCACCACGGCAGGCTTTGCCAACACCGATTTTGCCGCATGGCCATTGATTGCACCGCTCTCCATGATCATGCTGGGCATGTTTTGCACCAGCTCAGGCTCGACTGGCGGTGGCATCAAGATGATTCGAGCCATGATGCTTGTCAAACAAACCCGCCAAGAAATGGTCGGCATTTTGCATCCGCACGCCATCACACCCGTGCTGCTGAAGGGCCGACTGATACCGGCCAAAGTACTGGCTTCGGTGCTCGCCTTCATGCTGTTGTACGGCTTTTCGATTGCCATAATGACCGCTTTAATGCTCCTCAGTGGGGCTGATGCCACCACCGCCTTTACGGCGGTTTTGGCATGCATCAACAACATCGGACCGGGCCTGGGCCAAGTGGGCCCAGCTGACAATTATTTCAGCATGAATGATTTTCAGATCTGGGTGCTGTCATTTGCCATGATGATTGGTCGCCTTGAGCTCTTTACTGTCTTGGTGCTCTTTTCTTCTGGGTTCTGGCGCAAGTAACCCACGCCGCTTCGTTATACTTGGGGTCTCACTGATTAACGCGGTTCAATAATCCATGGATCCCCTCTTTATTCTCGCCTATGCTGTCCTTGGATGCGTGGCTGGTTTCGCTGCCGGCCTATTGGGTATCGGTGGCGGCATGCTGCTGGTGCCCTTTCTCACGGCGCTTTTAACCCTCCAAGGCTTGCCCCTCGAATTGGTTGTCCATGCTGCAATTGCCACCTCGATGGCGTCTATTTTATTTACATCGATGTCTAGCGTGCGCGCCCACCACCAAAAGCGAGCCGTACGCTGGGATTTGGTGATTCGGTTTTCACCGGGCATCGTTGTGGGTGGTTTGCTGGCCGGTGGTGCGGTCTTTGCCGCGCTCAAAACCGGTTGGTTGGCGCTGGTTTTTGCGGTTTTTGTAGGCTATTCAGCCGTCCAAATGCTGATCAATCGCAAACCCAAACCCAGCCGTCAAATGCCCGGCGCCGTGGGCACCAGTGCCGCGGGTGCTGGCATCGGTTTCTTATCGGGCTTGGTGGGTGCAGGTGGCGGTTTTGTATCGGTGCCATTCATGCTGTGGTGTAACGTTTCCTTGCACCACGCGGTGGCCACTTCGGCGGCCTTGGGCTTTCCCATTGCTTTGGCGAACACCGTCGGCTACGTCTGGTCTGGCTGGTCGATTCAGGACTTGCCTGACGGCATGTTTGGTTACATCTACTGGCCTGCGCTCTTGGTTTTGGTGGCCTTTAGCGTGGTTACCGCGCCCATTGGGGCCAAAGTGGCTCATAAGTTACCCGTTAACACCTTAAAGCGTGTCTTCGCTTTTCTGTTGTTTGGGCTGGCCGCCTACATGTTTTACAAAGCCGGTGTTTCGTTTGGTTGGGTGGGTTAAGTTCATCAGTGATTGATCGGGTAATGACGACTTGTTGTGTGCCCGTCACAGCAAAAGTGGTTTTGTGCACCAAGACTTGCGGTCATGGTAATGTTGGACCTAACCAGCAGTTCAACGACAGGGGGGCGCACCATGTTTGATGTTTTGGTTTACCTGTTTAGGAATTACTACACGCCCCAAGCATGCCCGACGGCCGATGTGTTGGCCAAACGGCTCGTGGCGGCTGGCTTTGAGCACGACGACATCGATGAGGCCTTAGGCTGGCTGTTGGGTTTGGCTGAGGTCACTGAGCACTGCGTCGACTTGGCTCACCACGACGCCAACGGCACGCGTTTTTACGCGGCCATTGAGCAGCGCAAACTCGGGGCTGACGCCATCGGTTTTATTACCTTCTTAGAAAACAGCGATGTTTTGCCGGCACCGTTGCGCGAAATCGTGATTGAGCGCGCCATGGCTTGCGAAAGTGAGCCGATCTCGCTCGAACGCATTAAGGTTATTGCCTTGATGGTCTTGTGGAGCCAAGAGGCCGAAGTCGACCACTTGATACTAGAAGAGCTACTGCGGCCCGACGGCGAGCAACGCTGCCACTGATCACGCGTGCAGTACATCGGACGATTTGCCCCTAGCCCGAGTGGGCCTCTACATGCCGGCTCTGTTGTGGTGGCCTTGGCGAGCTTTTTGGATGCTAGAGCCGCGCGCGGGCTATGGCGAGTCCGCATAGAAGACCTTGACACCGAACGCATGGTTCCAGGCACTGACCAGCTCATCTTGCAGCAACTTCGAGCCCTGGGCATGTCGTGGGATGGTGAGGTGTTATACCAATCGGCTCGCCTACAAAACTATCAAGCCGCTTTTGAGGGGCTACAAACACAAAACCGACTTTACCCCTGTGGTTGCACCCGGCGCGAAATTGCCGATTCGGTTCTAAGCCGTCATGGCGGCTTCCCTGAGGGTGAAAGACCTTACCGCGGCACTTGCCGCGAAGGCTTGGCTCAGGGCAAAACAGCCAAATCGTGGCGCGTACGTGTTGACGATGGCGACATCTCGTTCGTGGATCGCTGGTGCGGCCCCCAATCTCAAAACGTGCACCAACAGGTTGGCGACTTTGTCCTGCGACGTGCCGATGGGCACTGGGCTTATCAATTGGCCGTGGTGGTCGATGATGCCGCCCAAAACATCACTCATGTTGTGAGGGGCCAAGACCTGCTTTCGAGCACAGCAAGACAGCTTTGGCTCGCCCACGTTTTAAAGCTCGACTCCCCTCGTGTGATGCACGTCCCCTTGGTGATAGACGACAAAGGTGTAAAGTTATCCAAACAAAATGGTGCGCTCGCGGTAAACACTGAAGATCCCATGCCCGTTTTACAAGCCGCATGGCGTCATTTGGGGTTTTATGATGTTCGAGCAAGCACGCCAGCCCGGTTTTATGAGCAGGCAGTCAAGCAGTGGGCAGGTCGCTTTAAATCCAACTGACTTGCGCCTTTGTGAACTCCGCCCGTATGATCGCCGCTAACGTCGCGATCTGCGATTCAGGATTGGAATGACAAAAGTACTAATAATTGCTGAAAAACCTTCGGTGGCACTGGACATCTCCCGTGCCTTGGGTGGCTTTACCCGCGAAGGTGATTATTTTGAGAACGATCAGTACGTGCTCTCTTCAAGTGTGGGTCACTTGTTGAGCCTGATCGCCCCCAACGACCCGGTCAAAGGCAAGTGGAGTTTTGCTCATTTGCCCGTCATACCGCCAGCATTTGGACTGAATCCCTCGGACAAACGATCGGCTGAAAGACTAAAGATGCTGGTCAAGCTAATCAAGCGCAAAGACGTTGGCAGCCTGATCAATGCGTGTGACGCAGGCCGCGAGGGTGAGCTGATCTTCCGCTACATCGAGCAATACGCTGCCACCAAAAAGCCCGTACAGCGTCTGTGGCTGCAATCCATGACGCGTGACGCCATCTGTGAGGCTTTCAACCAATTACGCCCTGACGAGGCGCTAAAGCCGCTTGAAGAGGCGGCACGCTCTAGGGCTGAAGCCGATTGGCTGGTGGGCATCAATGGCACCCGCGCCATGACCGCCTTTAACAGCAAAGACGGCGGTTTCTTTAAAACCACCGTGGGCCGGGTGCAAACACCGACACTCACGATTGTGGCAGACCGAGAAGCCAAAATCCGCGACTTTGTGTCACGCGACTTTTGGGAGGTTCACGCCACCTTTGTCGCCGCCGGTGGTTTGTACGAAGGCCGGTGGTTTGACCCGACGTTCAAAAAAGACCCGGCCGATCCAGAGCGCCGTGACAGCCGACTTTGGAGTGCTGCCGCGGCCAAAACCATTGAAGCGGCCTGCCGTAACCAAATCGGTACAGTGAGCGAAGAAGCCAAACCGAGCAGCCAGCTCTCGCCTCAACTCTTTGACTTAACGTCGTTACAGCGCGAAGCCAACGGACGCTTTGGGTTTTCAGCCAAAGCGACTTTGTCTTTGGCGCAGTCGTTATACGAACGCCACAAGGCATTGACCTACCCCAGAACAGACTCACGCCATTTGCCTGAAGACTATGTGGCGACGGTCAAAGAGGCCTTGGGTGTGTTGGCGCTTGGTGACAGTAATGTCGTTCGGGGCTTGGCCGTTCACGCCAAAAAAGCGTTGGCTGAAGGCTGGGTTAGACCCAATAAGCGCGTCTTTGATAACAAAAAAGTGTCTGATCACTTTGCCATCATTCCCACACTACAAGTGCCTAAGGAATTGAGCGAGGCTGAGGCCAAGCTCTATGACCTAGTCGTCAAACGCTTCTTGGCGATCTTCTTTCCAGCGGCTGAATATCGAGTCACAACCCGCATTACTGAAGTGCAAAAGTATCTATTCCGTACTGACGGCAAAGTCTTGGTCTCACCCGGTTGGTTGGCCGTCTATGGTCGCCAAACGCAAGAAGACGACGCCATGCTGGTGCCCGTCTCGCCCGATGAAAAAGTGCGCACAGAAGAGGTTGCTAGCAAGGCTTTGGTCACCAAGCCACCACCACGCTATACCGAAGCCACGTTGCTGTCAGCCATGGAAGGGGCTGGCAAGCTCATCGATGATGGCGAGTTACGTGAAGCCATGTCTGAGCGCGGTCTGGGCACCCCAGCCACACGCGCCTCAGTCATTGAGGGCTTATTAAACGAAAGCTACTTGCGCCGCGAAGCCCGTGATTTGGTGCCAACCGCCAAAACACGTCAACTCATGACCTTACTCAAAGGGTTGGATGTCAAAGAACTGACTTCGCCAGAGTTAACCGGTGAGTGGGAACACAAGCTCAAGCAGATCGAACAAGGCCTACTCGCTCGCGAAGCGTTCATGCTTGAGATCGCGCAAATGACACAAGTCATCGTCAAGCGCGCCAAAGAGTACGAGCGCGACACCGTGCCGGGTGATTACGTCACGCTCCAAATCCCTTGTCCCAAATGTGGGGCCGTGGTCAAAGAGAACTATCGGCGCTACGCGTGCACCGCCTGCGATTTTTCAATTGGCAAACACCCCGGTGGACGCACCTTTGAGCCGAGCGAAGTCGAGACGCTGTTAAAAGACCGCGAGATAGGTCCCTTGCAAGGCTTCATCAGCAAACTGGGCCGTCCTTTTGCGGCGATTTTGCGCATTGATGGCGACCACCGTCTGGCCTTTGATTTTGGTCAGCGCGAGGAAGAAGACACCGAACCCGTCGACTTCTCGGCCTTAACACCCATCGGCGCTTGCCCAAAATGCAAATCCCGGGTTTTTGAGCATGGCATGCATTTCGTCTGCGAAAAGTCTGTCGGACCAGCAAAGACCTGTGACTTCCGAACCGGCAAGGTCATCTTGCAACAAGAGATCAGCGCCGAACAAGTTTCCAAACTTTTAACGAGCGGTAAAACCGACTTGCTCGAAAACTTTGTTTCAAGCCGAACCAATCGTAAATTCAAGGCCTATTTGTCGGTCGGTGAGGGCGGCAAAGTCGGGTTTGAGTTCGAAGTGAAAACGCCGAAGGCCGGCAAGGCAGCTGGCAAGTCTGCCGCGAAGAGAGCCACCAAGGCCGCTGCCAAGACAGCCTCAAAGGCCGCATCCAAGACAGCCACAGGTTCAGCGGATGCGCCAAAGAAAGCCGCCAAAAAAGCGGCCAAGAAGGCAGTAAAAAAAGTGGCTAAAAAGGTCGCCAAGAAAGCGACCAAGGCTGCTAGCACTGAGTAAATACAAGACACGCGAGAAGATATCAGTTCTCGCGTGTCGGTTCCTGTTTGGTTTTATCTGGATCGATTCGTGAGCATTCATCAAAGCGTTAAACGCATGACCGTCCCTCTACTTAGGGCTTGCAAAGGTCAGCGAAAAATTGCCTCGCTAACGGCGCACAGCAGTGTGTTTGCGAGTTTGCTTGACGAGTACCTAGATTTCATTTTGATCGGGGACTCAACGGCGATGGTGGCCTATGGTTTGCCCAACACGTTGTCATTCACCGTTGAACAAGTCGCCGCCCACACCGCTGCGGTTGTGCGCGCCACCAAACACGCTTGTGTGGTCGCTGACATGCCGTTTGGTAGTTATCAACGCAGCCCTGAACAAGCCTTTGAAAGCGCGGCTTTCTTACTGGCACAAGGTGGTGCTGATGCGGTCAAGCTCGAAGGCGGTGAAGTCATGGCACCAACCATTGCTTTTTTGGTACAGCGAGGCATTCCGGTACTCGCACACGTGGGTCTGATGCCCCAGTACGTCAACACCATGGGTGGCTATAAAGCCCAAGGCCTTGATGATGAAACCGCCGCTCAAGTCAAACGCGATGCTGTGGCTGTTGCCCAAGCGGGTGCCTTTGGTGTGGTGCTTGAAGGTGTCGCAGAACAGGTCGCGGCTCAAATCACCGCTGAAATCAATATTCCGACCATTGGCATCGGCGCATCCGCAGCCTGCGACGGCCAAATCTTAGTCACTGAAGACATGTTGGGACTCAATGGTGCACAAGTGCCTCGGTTTGTTAAGCGCTATGCTGACTTGGCGGGTGATGTTAGAAGAGCGGTTGAACGTTACACCGATGATGTTCGTGCTGGCTCGTTTCCAGAATCCAGCCATTGCTTTGGCGTCAAACCAAAAGCCAAATAGCCACCCATGCGTAAAAAACCCGCAACAGCCATTGTTTGGCACACCGTTAAACAATCACCCGTGCATGGTTCGGGTGTTTTCGCGCGACGCAAGATTCCCGCTGGCACGCGTGTCATTGAGTATGACGGCGCCCGTATCAGCCACAAAGAGGCCGATCGACGTCACCCCACCAATCCCGATGATCCATTTCACACGTTCTTTTTTGTGGTGAGCTCGGGCAAAGTCATCGATGGCAATGACAAAGGCAATGATGCCCGCTGGATTAATCACGCCTGCGACCCCAACTGCGATAGCGAAGAGGGGTCAGGCGGCAAACGGGTCTATATCGTGGCCAAGCGTGACATTGCGCGGGGTGAAGAGTTGAACTACGACTACGGCTTGGTCATGGACGGTAAAATCACCCGTACCCTGAAGTCTCAATATGCGTGCCGCTGTGGCTCAATCAATTGCCGGGGCACAATGTTGGCTCTGCCAGCCAAAAAATCGCGGAAAAACAAGAAACAAATCAGCAAAACAAAAACCTGATTGTGCTTACACCAAGTACCACCATGCCACTGTCACAGCGCTCAACACACCGGCGGTGAGTATCGTTCGGAGTCTAAACACCCAACCGGGCATGACCTCAGGGTAGCGCGCCACCAAACCCGCATCAAGCGACCACTGCAGCAAAAAACCCACTGCCAACACCAAAACCCCTAGGTCAGCAGACAACAACGTGGCCATCCATCCAATCAAGGCTGGCATGACGCTCCAAAGGAACATCATGGCTTTGGGTGCTGTCGGGCCTGCGGCGACCGCCAAGCCCCACCAGATCGCCCCCACGAAGCTTAGAATCACAGCGCCGTAGGTGATAAAAGCAATCAACGCCATGAGCGGTGACAACCCAAAGGGCAAGACACCAGACAACGCGAATATCCAGAACGGGATGAGACCGGCCAAGCCTGGTAGCAAGGCAGCCATAGGAATGGCAGATTCGGTTTTAGAGACGTGGTTCTGCGTCATGTTGAAGACATTCCAAACGTGTTTTACTGTGGGCTACGAAAAGCAGGACCGAAGATTTAATCATATGACACCATTGGCGCCACTCCAAACCCTTGCGTTTCAATCGCCCAAAGACTTTCAGGACCCCCGCATTGCGGCACTTGAGGCACTCCTGTGCGCTGATGCTACGCACAAGTGTCAGCTCGTTTGCGCCATTGATGTCAGTCAGCCCATCGACACCGCGCGAGCACTGCTCGAAGCGCCGCCCCTGCCTCACAGTCCGGGTCGCCCTGCACTGCCCGAGTTGGTTAGTCCTACAGCACTCAAATTACGCAAGATGTCCACGCCCGAAGGTCGAGCAGTGCTACTACATGCGCTGGCACACATTGAGTTCAATGCGATTAACTTGGCGCTGGATATTGTTTGGCGATTTCCCAACATGCCGACGGCTTTCTATCTTGACTGGCTGGGTGTGGCCAAGGAAGAAGCCATGCATTTTGGGTTACTGCACGCCCGCTTGCGCGACCTGAATTATGAGTATGGCGATTTTGTGGCGCACAACGGTTTGTGGGAAATGGCCGCCAAAACTGCCGATGATTTGCTCGCTCGTTTGGCGCTCGTGCCTAGGACCTTAGAGGCCCGTGGCTTAGACGCTTCGTTGCCGATCCGAAACAAATTAGCCAATGCGGGTGATGCGCGCAGTGCCGAAATACTGGATTTGATTTTACGGGACGAAATCGGCCATGTGGCCATTGGTAATCGCTGGTATCGCTTCGTGTGCGAGGCGCGCGCGCTCGATGCTTTCGAAACCTATGAGGTGCTTGCCAAACAGTACAACGCCCCAACGTTGCGCGGCCCCTTTAATTGGGAAGCGCGCCGCCAAGCGGGGTTTGATGAGCGTGAACTCGCCCGCTTGGCTGGCTGACCTGACAGATGACCAGGTGCCACTAAACCATTGTGGCTGGGCTTGCCGTCGTCGTTGCGAGCGTGCCGTGGGTTTCAATGTATCGATTCAACGATGACAACACCGCTCTAAACGATGCGGTCACGATATCCCGATCAACCCCCACCCCAAAGCCTGTTGATGCGTCACCAATCTTGACCTCAATGTAGCAAGCCGCTTGGGTCTCTGTGCCCGTGCCAATAGCATGCTCGTGATAGTCCATGACGCGCACAGGCAGATGCAAGGCGTTAACGAAGGCTGAAATGGCGCCATCGCCTTGACCAGTCAGCACTCGACGAATGCCCTCCACATCAAACTCGACTTCGATGCTGAACTGCTTGCCTTCACCAGCCTCGGGTTCACCCGTAATGCGGTGCTTGATAAGCTTCCAAGGGGTTTGTTTGGCCAAGTACTCTTGCTCAAAAATCCCGTAGACATCACGCGCACTGACTTCTTTACCCGTCTCGTCAGTCACCCGTTGGATGGCGCGACTGAATTCAATTTGCAACCGGCGCGGCAATGCCAAGCCGTGCTCTTGCTCAAGCAAATACGACACGCCACCTTTACCAGACTGGCTGTTGACACGAATCACGGCATCGTAACTGCGCCCCAAATCAGCCGGGTCAATTGGCAGGTAAGGCACTTCCCAAACAGCGTCTGGCGCTTGAACCGCAAATCCTTTCTTAATGGCGTCTTGGTGCGATCCGGAGAAGGCCGTAAACACCAAGTCGCCGACATAAGGGTGCCGAGGGTGCACCGGCAACTGATTGCAATGCTCAACGCAGCGACGAACTTCGTCAATATCGGAAAAGTCCAAACCAGGGTGAATGCCCTGTGTGTACAAGTTCAAGGCCAGGGTCACCAAATCGACGTTACCAGTGCGCTCACCGTTGCCGAACAAGCAACCCTCAACACGATCAGCGCCCGCCATTAAGGCCAGCTCAGCGGCCGCAACCGCTGTGCCACGATCGTTGTGTGGGTGCACGCTTATCAACACGCTGTCGCGCTTATCAAGCTTGTTGTGCATGAATTCAATTTGGTCGGCATACATATTGGGCGTGGTGGCTTCTATGGTGGCGGGCAAATTGAAGACAATTTTTTTCTCAGGCGTGGGCTGCCAGACAGCAGTCACGGCATTACAGACCTCCAAGGCCAACTCAGGCTCAGTGGTGCTGAACACCTCGGGCGAGTATTCGTAGAACCAGTCGGTCTGTGGGTGCTTTTGCATACACGCCATGACATGGCGTGTGCCTTCTACAGCGACTGCCATGACTTCTTGCTTAGACATGTTGAAGACGATTTTTCTGAAAGCCGGCGCGCAAGCGTTGTAGAGGTGAATCATGGCTTTTTTAGCGCCAGCAGCGGACTCAACCGTGCGTTCAATCAACTCAGGGCGCGCCTGGGTCAACGCGATGATGGTGACATCGTCAGGGATACGGTTTTCGTCGACCAGTTTGCGCACAAAATCAAAGTCGGTTTGTGATGCCGACGGAAACCCCACTTCAATTTCTTTAAGTCCAATTTTGATGAGCAACTCAAAAAACTCGAGCTTGCGCTCAACACTCATCGGTTCAATCAGTGATTGGTTGCCGTCGCGTAAGTCAGTACTCATCCAGATCGGTGGGTGAGTAATACGCTTACTGGGCCAAGTGCGCTCGGCGAAGTCTCGCTCAAAGGGCTTAAATGGAATGTATTTGGTCGATGGGTTGGCAAGCATTTTTAACCTCTTAAAGCCTTCTATCGAAGGCACTATTTTTTATTTAATCTTTATCAGTGCTGGCTCGCACGCGTCAAACTAGCGCGGCTTGGGGTGTGGCTAAATGGGTTGCCGGACAGCCACAGGGCGCTAGGCCCGGCAACCGATCGGTAGTAGCAGGGACAGGGCGCCGAGCGTGCTTGCTGGCAGATCAATGGCGCGAAGACTCGCCGCGACGGGTGTCGCTGTGCCATTGCTCGAAAGTTTTCTGTCGCCATTCATAGATTCAAGAAGAACACAGAACCCAGATGTTTGCAAGCCATTTGCAAACATCTGGGATGTTGTTTGGTGCCTGTCGGTTCTTACTGCTTAGTCGTCAAAGTGGGTATTGAATCGTCTGTTGGCTTTGGCTTTGGCTCTGGTACTGGTTTCAATTGTGGCTCAAGCGTCAGTTCGAGACTTGACAACACTGGCTCTGGCCGAAGTTCTGTTGGTTGATCGCGCTTGACCGCTAAAGCCTCTTCTAACGCGCGGTTTTGGGCGCGTGCCATGGCAAGCTTGCGCACGCGTCCTGAGCGGATTTGGTCACGCGTGCGTCGCAAATCCCCAACAGTAACGGGACCCTCTTCATGACTCCAGACCCATTTGAAAACATCGACACCATCAACCGAGAGGTTTTTTGCCAAGTTCTGCACGACTAAAATTGAGACAATCGATGCGCGTCCACGCATTACGCTGGCCTTGAGCCAGGTTCTCAAGACAGAAAGTAAAATTAATGAGAGTATGACGATGATGCCAATCCAAAGATATGGATTAAATCGCGTCATAAAGCTCACAACCTGTTCGCCTAGCGGCGCTAAGCCGTCATAACGAATCAGATTGCCAAAAGTCAAAATCTGCTTTGCAAGCCAGATCCAAACAAATATTGTGGCGGCGATAACGCCTGATCGCCACAACCACTTGGGTAGGCAGAGTTTAAGAAGTGCGGCGCTCAGAACTCGAACGTCGCTATCTGGGGTTAGGCTGTCAGTATTTTTAGGCATAAGCGATATTTTAAGCATGTCACGGCAAAGTATTGGAATTCGTTTTGGTCAGCACTTGGCGCTGACACCTGCTTTGCAACAATCCATCAAGTTGTTGCAGCTGTCTTCGCTCGACCTCGAGGCCGAGGTGGCTCGCGCGCTCGATGAAAACCCCATGCTTGAGGGTGAAGTCACCGACCTTTCTTCGCCCGAATCAGGCGCACAACCGACCGTTCAAACCATTGCGGCACAAGACGTGCCTCGCCCCCAAGCCGAGCAAATGGCTCGCGCCGGTCAGCACCACCGCGATGATGAGACCGGTGACCGACCCGAAAGCGCAGCCACTGAGTCTTTGCGGGAGTATTTGCTTGGGCAACTCGGCACCACCCGGGCCAGTGCGCGGGATGCCGCGCTTGTGGGCCTGCTGATCGAGGACTTAAACGACGATGGCTTTTTAGAGTCCAGTTTGGCGGAAATTCAGGCCATGCTCGGACCAGAATTAGAGGTCGAGCTCGATGAGCTTCAAACCGCGCTCTCCTTGTTGCAATCGTTTGATCCCGCTGGTGTGGGTGCCCGTGACTTGGGGCAAAGCCTTTGCTTGCAACTGCAACGACCTGATTTTGAGTGCCTACCCGTTTTACGAGACCCCGTCATTCTTAAGGCCGCCAAAACCATTTGTGAAGAGCACCTTGATGTGCTTGCCTCAGGCAACATGAACCGCCTGAAAGAATTGCTTGGCTGCACCACCAAAACGTTGCAACACGCCCACACTTGCATCTTGCACCTGAACCCGCGACCCGCCAGCCAGTGGACACGACCAGCCGCTGATTTTGCGGTGCCTGACGTGATGGTGCGCAAACATCACGGCTTATGGCAAGCCACACTCAATGACGCGGTTGTCCCAAAACTCAAGGTCAACACCGTTTATGCCCAAGCTTTGGGCAGCCCAAGGGGCAGCGAATTCGGGGCCTTGCACGATCAAGTGCAGCAGGCCCGATGGCTGATTCGTAACTTGGCGCAACGCTTTGACACCATCTTGCGGGTCTCACAGGCCATCGTGACACACCAGCAACTGTTTTTTGATGAGGGCTGGGGTGCTTTAAGACCCCTGACGTTACGCGATATCGCGGGTGAGCTTGGATTACACGAGTCAACAGTTTCACGTGCCACCACCCAAAAGTTCATGCTCACACCCTTTGGCACACTGGAGTTGAAACGGTTTTTTGGAGCGGGCCTAGCCACTGAAGGCGGTGAAGCCACCTCATCGACCGCTGTACAGACCCGAATCAAAGCACTAATCGATGCCGAAAACCGCTTAAAGCCGCTCTCTGACGGTCAATTGGCGAAATTACTTGATGCTGAAGGGGTATCGATTGCTCGGCGTACCGTGGCCAAATATCGCGAATTGATGCGCATCCCAACGGCTTCTTTACGCAAATCACACGCTCACGGTCAACGTATCACGTCGTGAAAGCCATCAAAGCCCTCTCAACCGCTTGATTTTGTTTGCCAAATGGTGGAGCTACCAGCTGTTCGGTGAAGGGCAGTTTTCGTGTTGGCCCCAAGCTTTGTTGGGCTCACAAAACTTCTTTCGGGCTCGGTCGATGCAGTTGGGTCGCGAAAAAAAACCCACGCTGCTGCAAGCATTGATGGCTTGGCTTAACTGCCCACGCCAATCCGCGTCGGTTGGTTTGGCCACCACCGGTTTTGTTGCCACGACTTGGGGTGCCCTCGCCTCTGGCTGATTTGTTGTCACGTCAATGGTGGCAACATCACTTGGGCCTTGGGCCAGGCCTTGGCCCGCGTTACTCAGCATGTCTGAAACCGTAAATGACACATCGCCACGGGCCAAAACCACCATGGGATCCAAAACAGAGTCAAACAAAGAGATGCCTTGGATCTGCCAATCTAGGGGCAGCGGCAATGGCGGCAAACCCATGCCACCATCGACCAAGGGCTGGGGTGCCAAACTCGAAAGCGGTCGACCAGCGGCATCAACCACCAACTCCAGCCTTTGACCCGTGTTGGTTCGGGCCTCAGCCGTAACGCCAGGCGCTTGGTCAACAAACCAATTGCCCAAGGCGACACCGCCCATGGCAGAACCTGCCATCACCAGCACCACAAAACCGATTAAGACGCGCCAAGACATGTTGTGATCTTCTAAATCCTGTCAGTCGCCCGCAGGCGTTTTTTACTCAAACACCATACCACCGTGCTCGCGCATGGTGTGAAACTGTACCGCTGGGTAGCGCTCTTGTACAACCCGCAACTGGGCAGGGGAGCTGGCCAAATAGGCTGCTGCCTCAACCACATCATAAGCAATCTGCGCGGCGTTGGTCTCTAAAAACTGTCTTAACACCTTAGGATCTTCCGATGTGACCCAGCGCGCCAGTGTGAAGCGCGAAGGCATCATGCGTGCCGCCACGCCATATTCGCTCTGGAGGCGATGCGCCACTACCTCAAACTGCAATGCACCCACTGCACCGAGCAACATCGCACCACCGGCTGCAACAGGTCGAAACACTTGGATCGCACCTTCTTCGCCGAGCTGGGTCAAGCCAATCCGCAATTGCTTGGTTCGCAAGGGGTCAGCGACTTCGACCGCCTGGAACAACTCGGGCGCAAAAAAGGGCAATCCCTTAAAGTGCAAGGTTTCCGACTCCGTCAATACGTCGCCTAAATGCAACACACCGTGATTGGGGATACCGATCACATCACCAGCGAACGCTTCATCTACCAATTCGCGTCTTTGAGACAAAAACGACACCACGTTATTGGGCCTGATTTCTTTTTTGCTGCGACTGACTTTCAGTCTCATTCCACGGGTGAAACGACCCGAGCTGACCCGCACAAAAGCAACACGATCACGATGTGCGGGGTCCATGTTGGCCTGTACTTTAAAAACAACACCCGTGAACTTGGGCTCATCGGGCTGGACGAGGCGCTCAGTGGCCGGTCGGGGCCCGGGCGGTGGTGCGTAACGCACCAGGGCGTCGAGCACTTCTTGAACGCCAAAATTGTTAATCGCTGAGCCAAAGAAGACCGGTGTCTGGCGGCCTTCTAAAAAGGCTTGGTGATCAAAGGTGGGCGCTGCTTCTTTGATCAATTCAATCTCTTCGCGGGCTTGGGCGTAAGTGTCGGGGAACCGCTTGGCAATTTCTGGATTGTCCAAACCATCAATAAAGTCGTCGGCATCGGTACTGCGTCGGGCTTGGCCAGACTTAAACAAGCGCATTCGATCATTGGGTATATCAAACACCCCGCCAAACGAGCGTCCCATACCGACCGGCCAAGAAAAGGGCACGGCATCCATGCCCAAGTGTGACTCTACTTCAGCCAACACATCTAGGGGCGGTTGAACTTCACGATCAAGCTTATTGATGAATGTGATGATTGGCGTATTGCGAGCCCGGCAAACCTCTAACAGTCGAATCGTTTGCGGTTCAACACCGTTGGCCGCGTCAATCACCATGAGTGCCGCATCAACCGCTGTCAAAACGCGATACGTGTCTTCAGAGAAGTCTTGGTGACCCGGGGTGTCAAGGAGGTTAATCACACAGTCCTTGTATTCCATTTGCATCACCGAAGAGGCCACGGAAATACCGCGCTGCTTTTCGATTTCCATCCAGTCAGAAGCCGCGTGCCGAGACGCCTTACGCGCCTTAACACTACCGGCGATTTGGATCGCACCCGCAAACAGCAGGATTTTTTCAGTCAGGGTTGTTTTGCCGGCATCTGGGTGAGAGATGATGGCAAACGTTCGCCTTCTGGCGACTTCTTCTGGAATTGATAATTGGCTCATGCGTTTTAGCGCCTGGTTTTATGCAACTTTTCTGGGGTTGGGTCGAGACGTCGGCCGCGCGGCAGGACGAGAATCCGCTCTGCCGTCTGTGCGTGCACCCGCTCGAGCAGGTGACCCTGTGTTGGTCCGGGTACCGGCTTTGGGTGCTGACCGTGGACCTGAACGCGCACGTGGATCGGGACGACGGGGCGCACGCGGCGCATCATCAATGGCGCGCGCTGCCGCAGGACTGGGCGTCCAACCGGTCGGTGCTGGCACCTGCATGATGGTTTGTCGCGTCAAACGCTCAATCGCCTTGAGATACTTCATTTCGTCAACATCAACCAAAGACAAGGCGTTACCCGCGGCACCGGCACGACCAGTGCGACCGATGCGGTGAACGTAGTCCTCTGGCATGTTGGGTAATTCAAAATTGACCACCTGTGGCAACTGGTCAATGTCCAAGCCTCGAGCCGCAATATCCGTGGCCACAAGAACCGAAAGCTTGCCTGACTTGAAACCCTCAAGGGCTTTGGTTCGAGCCGCTTGGCTTTTGTTACCATGAATGGCAGCGGCCTGTAGCCCGTCTTTAACGAGTTTTTCAGCCAAACGATTGGCACCGTGCTTGGTGCGGGTAAAGACCAGCACCTGATGCCAGCCGCTTTCTCGAATGATGTGACTCAAAACGTCTCGCTTGTGTGCCTGTGGCACCATGTGCACAATTTGTTCCACCCGTTCAGCGGTTGTGTTGCGAGGACTCACTGAGACTTCAATCGGGTTATTCAACACGCCGCGCGCCAGCAAGCGGATCTCTTCTGAAAAAGTCGCGGAAAACAACAGGTTCTGACGCTGCTTGGGTAGCAGTGCTAACACTTTACGAATGTCACGGATAAAACCCATGTCAAGCATACGATCGGCTTCGTCAAGCACAAAAACTTCGACGGCGGACAAGTCGAGGGTTCTTTGTTGCACGTGATCAAGCAAACGTCCCGGTGTGGCCACAAGCACATCTAGGCGCTGGCGCATGGCGCTGATCTGTGGGTTGATATTGACACCACCAAACATCACAAATGAGCTCACGCGTGCGTGCTTGCCATAAGTGCGCACAGACTCTTGCACTTGGGCTGCGAGTTCACGCGTGGGCGTCAAAATCAACACCCGCGGCGTGCCAGGCTTTTGTTGCGTCAATGGCTGGGTAATGAGGCGTTGCAAAATCGGCAAGGTAAAACCAGCGGTTTTACCGGTTCCAGTCTGCGCTGCCGCCATCAAGTCGCTGCCGGCTAGAACATGGGGAATGGCTTGCGCTTGAATAGGTGTGGGAACGGTGTAGCCCTCTTCTTCGATAGCACGCAGAAGGGGTTCGGCCAGTAAAAGACTGGCAAAAGAAATTTCGGTAGACAAATAAATACTCCATCGCTTTGCCAGTCAGCGTATTCACGCGACTCCAATCGGGGCAAGCGAAGCAAGGAGAAAGACACTCTCTTGTGTTGGGTCAGGACTGACCCGAGCATGTCATGTGGACTGGAACGTAATGACATCAAAATTTATTGTAACCGATCAAGCACAAAGGCCCGTGCTTCTGCCCGCACTTATGCCAATGTCTTAACCTGTAAAGCGGCCCCAGTCTCACCGATCACCTCAAGCCGACAACAAGGGCGATGCCGCTAAGCATTGCTGTAGTGCCGAGACCGCGTTTTGTTGCGCGCGAACCGTTGACGTCGTGTCAGACCAACTCGGGTGCAAGCGTGCCACCGCCATGACTTTCAAAAAAGCCTTTTGATCGAAGGGTTCGCGAGCCTCGCCACTTTTATCTTGTGTGTTGACAAGGTGCGACGCGGCATGACCACGCTGCTCAAGCGCCTTGACTAACCTCAACTGGCGAGCAGCCAACACCTGCAACACATCGTCACCCACGCGTAACGTCTCTTGACCCAAAAGCTTGGCTTTAACGCCTGAGCCCCATTGATCAACGCCTTGCCAAATAGAACCCGCTGCCGCACCCAACAAGGTACCCGTGCCCAGTGTGAGGCCCGCGCTAAAGACATCGATGGCTGCGCCTGCTACCGCGCCCACGGCTGCGCCCTTACCCACCGACAGGCCTGCCTCAGTGATTGCCTCTTTAGAAAACAAGTCGGTTTGCCAATGGCCATCCGTCACCGGCAACTCGCTGGCGGTGTAGTCGTCTGCGGCAAACGCGTAGAGCGCCAACAAGTCTGTCACACAGCGGTGCTCAAGGTCACGCACCCGCGCTTGTTGCCCTCGTTGACCAGCCGTCACGGTCTGCGGATCATTGGCAACTGTCACCGTCAAGGCTGCGACCCGCACGCATAACTGCGCAATCCGGTCGATTGCAGCCACTCGGCGCGCTCGTCTGGCATTAGCCGCTTGTTGACTCAAGGCTTGGAGGGTTGGACGCGCTTGTGGCAACACTTGCGCCAAAGTATCAAAAAGCAACTGCTCGCCATCACTCGGTGGGCTAACCGAATCAAAGGCGACGTGAATATGAATACCTTGTCGGGCAAACCCCTCGATCCAAGGCTGTGCGTGTGCCTGCTCACTGGCCGTGAAATTTAAAACAGGCAAAACCGGTTTGGCACACCACTGCAGCAATTGCAGTTCATCACGGTGCTTGGCCAACATCGCATCACGCACATCAACCACGTAAAGCACAGCGTCACTTTGGATAATCTGCGTCAGCACCCGGTGCTCTTGCTCAAAACGCTGATTGGCTTGAGGGTCTTGCAAAAACTGGGCGATTCGATCAGGGCCGTCTAACCGTTGCCCCGGTAGCGTTAATTGCGCTGCCCAGTCGAACAAGGCGATGCTGTCCTCTAAACCTGGCGTATCAAACCAAATCAACGCGTCGCGGTTTTCCAGTGTGACAGTTGCTGCTTGTACGTGCCGGGTGGTACCTGCTGAGTCAGCCACCTCGCCAAACGTTCGGTCACGTGTCAGCGTTCGCAACAGCGACGTTTTACCGGTGTTGGTATGGCCGACAATGGCGATCCACAGTACGTCTGCCTTAATCATGCGTTGTTATCCATTGCAAGGCGCTTGGCCAATCAAGTAGGGGCTTGCCAAGACCGATCACCTGTAGCTTGTCTTGCCATTGGGCCGTTCTATTGCGTGCGCCATCGGCGGACTTGAGATACACGCGCGCGCATCCCGTGTGCGGTGTGAAGGCAAGAATGGTGTTGAGTAATCCACGGTCTGGCGTGTTCTGCGCATCAACAACGATTAGCAAATGACTGGGTGACAGTGATTGCAGCTGCACCAACGCTTCTTGTCGTGAGACGCGATCATCGACCGAGGCCAATACGTGAACGGCGCCGGGCAGCGCCGCCCGTGACTCTTCGAGCCAAGCAGTTTCCAAAGCCACCGCCACGCGCGTATCGCGACATTTTTGAGGTGAAAGAAATACCGCTTGCGGCCATTGATCCAATTGCCCCGGTGGGCCGTCAACTGAAATTTCTCGTGCGACCTTGTCTAAGCGCTCTTGCACCAACAACGCATAAGCGTCTTTGGGCAATGGTCCAACGTTGGCATAGCAGCGCCTCAAAAAAAACGCGCTGGCACTTAAGGCGATCAATCGTGGCAATAAACCCCACACTAAAACCGCCCCCACCAACCAGTGAGCCCATTGCATGCGAATAATCGACTGATCAATGGCCTGGTTGCCACTCATCAGTATGGTCTGTGGCTCTGGCACGTTGAAACCCAACCAAGCCGGGACGGCACTGATCGCTTGAGCCAGCTCGACAAACACCGTGGCTTCAAGCCAAGTGGTTTGCCACATGAAGGTGTAATGCCGCAAGCTAAAGGCCACGAGGAACGCCAGCAAAGTCCCCGCTAGCGTAGCGACCCAAAGACTGTGCGTGACCACCGCCAGCCACCATTGCGTGGCTTGCCTTTCTTCGGCCACGTTTGACCATGCCCGCCAAGCACGGGCGGCTTTGCCTCGGCTTAACCAACGGTTGGCCACCCACTCCCACGCTTGGCCTAGCCAACCACCTTTGGCTTGTGGCAATAAGCAAGAGACGATCCACAGCAGCAAAGACAGCGTGGGCACGAGCAGCACCGCCAAAAGCGCCCAAATCACATTGACCGGTTCACCCGCATCGCCCAAGGTGGCGAGCCCCGCACTAAGACCAAACACAACGGCCAGCAGACCCAAAGCCATGGCGCTGGCTCTGAGTGTTGATGTCACACGCTGCATAGCGGCGGCGGCGTCCAAGCCGGGTGCTAGCCGCTGAGCGCGTCGCCACAATCGGGGCAATCCACTGTCAGTCTGCTGCACAGCCTCTCGGTTGGCGAGGGTATCGTTAAGCCACGTCGATTCCGACTCGTTTAACCGAACCAGTTCGTAGCGCCAAGCGTCATCCAAATATTGCATGCGCCGATTGTAGTGCGCTCGGCTCATACTCGTGCAAGGCGGGTGGTCATTTCTTATCCAACCGCCACTGTTTAAACAGCACCCCCGCTGTCATGAGCAAGACGCCCGCGGCCAGTAACAGGCTCAGCGACAGTCGCTCGCCCATGCCCATCACAAACAAAGGCCCAAAAAGCTGGCCAGTTGCAAAGGCGGTGGTCAGGCGCGCCATCCAAATGGGGGCTTGTTGCCCACCATGGCGTTGCGCCTCCTGCATGGCCAGAAGTGTGATGACCACAAAAGTGCCACCAACGGCCATTGCCGCCAAAACGATGGCTACCAAATTGGCAGAAAAAACCGGTAACACCACACCAATTGCCATCAACACATGAGCGCCTATCCAAGTGGGCAATCGGCCAAACCGATGTGCCAAGGCCGCTGCCAACAAAGTCGATACGGCGGCAGCCACGCCAAATACCGGCCACGCCAGGCTGTAGATCCAGCTCTCTTGCAGCAAAACGCGTGCTTGTGCAGGCAAGTAAGTAGCCGGCAATATGTAGCCAAAGCCATAGAGCCCATAGCAAATCACCAGCCGCCACAAACGGGGCTGATCGAGGTCATGGCCAGCTCGAGCGTTGTGCGCGGTGTTCGCATCAGTCAGGTTGGTTTTTGGGGGGTGGGCGCTTGGGGCAATGGGCTTTGAGGCAATGGGCTTTGAGGCAATATTCGGAAATCGATGCCACACGACCGAACCCAATGCCGCACAAATTAGGGCCAATATGACCCAGGCCAGCGACGAACTCAGATTGGCTGCAACCAATCCCAAGCAAATCAGGCCGCCAAGCGTAATGCCCGTGCCCACACCACTAAAAACCCAGCCCAACAAGGCCGGTCGCGCGTAGAGTTCCGGCAAGCAAAGTATTGAGATCATCACCATGACCCAGGCGCTGGCCATACCCGTCATCAACCGCAAAACGGTCCACCACCACAATTGATCAGTGAACGCCATCAGCGCCATGCTGACAACGATCAAACCAGTGGCTAAGCGCGCACAGAACACGGGCTGATGACGAAACCGCGCTGCTGTGAGCCCACCAATGAGATAACCGACTAGGTTAACCAATGCCAGCCAGCTGCCATCGGCGAGCGACAAGCCTTGATCGGCTTGCATCATGGGCAAGATCGCGGTGTAAGCAAAGCGCCCGATGCCGACGGCCAAGGCCAAACCGGCGAGCCCAGCAAGAGCCACGCCTATCCGGTGACGATCGTTGACGCTATCGGTCTGCATGCTCAGAGTCTAGTACTGTATCTAAGTCGTCTGATTCGTTTCAGGCTCAAGCGGCAACAAGAAATTATGGCTAATGTTTGCACTCAAAACGCTGATTCGAGCAATAAACTCTGTTAAGTACTCATGTACACCGCGCTCAAGGATCTCTTGGATATCAAGGTCACGCAGTTCAGCCAATATCGATCGGGCTTCTAGCTCTGTGGCACCCGATTGCGAATTGCGAACTTTGTGCAACAAATCGACCACTTGCGCCAGACACGCCGTAAGCGATCTCGGGTTTTGCCAGCGCAAAATCAAAAGCTCGGCAACCCGCTCCGGTGTGATCACGTTCCGATAAACCTTACGATAGTTTTCAAAGGCGGATAATGAGCGCAAAATCGCCGCCCAAAAGTAGAACTCTTCGACGCGTGCCAGGGTGTCGCCCGTGTGTTCTTTGGCCGCTAAAAATTTCACATCAAGCAAGCGCGCAATGTTGTCAGCTCGTTCGACGAAAGTACCCAAAGCAATGAAGTGATAAACCTCGTCTCGCATCATGGTGCCGATATGCACGCCACGTGTTTGGTGAGATCGAAACTTGACCCATTCAAAGAACGCTGTCGGGGCAATTTTTAACAAGCCTTGTCCGACCTGGCGTTGGGCGTCAAGCCAAGTGGTGTTAACCGTTTCCCAAAGTTCGGTGGTCATGGCACCACGCACCGCACGGGCATTTTCTCGGGCAGCCCGCAAGCACTGCATGATAGACGAGGGATTGTCCATGTCTTGCGTCATGTAGTTCAAAACATTGGCCGGCGTCACCGCACTGTACTTGGTGGCAAAGTCATCTGACAGTTCTGAAATTTCAAGCATGGCGCGCCAAGCGGCTGTCGCGGCTTGGTCAGACTGCGGCAGCAAAGACATCTGATAACTGACATCGAGCATACGCGCCGTGTTTTCTGCGCGCTCTGTATAGCGCGACATCCAGTAGAGGTGATCAGCGGTTCGCGATAGCATCTCCGGCGCTCCTTATTCCAAAATCCAAGTGTCTTTGGTCCCACCGCCTTGCGAGGAGTTCACAATCAGTGACCCTTCTTTGAGTGCCACACGCGTCAAACCCCCACTGACCAAGCGGATCTCTTGGCCTGACAATACAAACGGTCGCAAGTCGATATGGCGCGGTGCGACACCAGCACCCACAAAAGTCGGGCATGTCGATAAAGCCAATGTGGGCTGTGCGATGTAGTTGGCCGGATTGGCTTTTAGCTGCTGACTGAATGCTTCGATTTCACTTTTACTGGCAGTCGGACCAATCAGCATGCCATAACCGCCAGCGCCGTGTACTTCTTTAACCACCAAGTCGGCTAAGTTAGCCAGCACGTAGCCCAATGCCTTTGGGTCACGGCAGCTGTGGGTTGGCACATTATGCAAAATCGGTTCTTCAGACAAGTAAAAACGAATCATGTCTGGCACATGCGGGTAAATGGACTTGTCATCGGCGATGCCCGTGCCCACTGCATTGCAGATGGTGACGTTACCCGCACAATAGGCACGCATCAACCCAGCAGGACCCAGCGTCGAGTCCTCTCGAAAGGCTTCGGGATCTAAAAAATCATCGTCAACACGCCGATAAATCACATCCACTTGCATAGGGCCTTGTGTGGTGCGCATGTAAACCACGTCGTCTTCGACAAACAAATCTTGGCCTTCGACCAGTTCGACACCCATTTACTGGGCCAAAAAGGCGTGTTCAAAATAAGCAGCGTTGTAAACCCCTGGGGTTAATACCACGACGTTTGAATAGCGCTTTTCTGAGGACGCCATTTGGGTCAAAGTATCCAAAAGCAAATCGGGGTAATGCTCAACTGGCGCGATCCTGTGCTTGGCAAATAGCTCGGGAAACAACCGCATCATCATTTTGCGGTTCTCAATCATGTAAGAGACTCCCGAAGGCACTCTCAGATTGTCTTCCAACACAAAAAAAGCACCTTCATCGTCGCCATGCGTCGCACGGACAATGTCAATCCCAGCAATGTGCGCATAAATATCGAGCGGCACATCAATGCCCTGCATCTCAGGCCGATACTGCGTGTTTTGCAAAACCTGTTCTGGTGCCAAGATATTGGTTTTTAAGATGTGTTGCTGGTGATAAACATCATGCAAAAAACAGTTCAAGGCTTGCACGCGCTGACGCAAGCCTTTTTGTAAAGTATCCCACTCTTTGGCTGGAAAAATACGTGGCACGATATCAAACGGGATGGTCCGTTCGGTGCCGTCATCATCGCCATAAACCGCAAAGGTAATGCCCACCCGGCGAAACAAAAGCTCCGCTTCTTCGCGACGTGCTCGCAAAGTGTCAACATCAGCCGCTCTTAGCCACTGGCTGATCATTTGGTAGTGCGGCCTGACGGGCCCAGACGAGTAATTGTCGCCAGCATGCGCGTGCAGTAACAACTCATCAAAAAACGAGGGGCGAGCAAGAGGTGGTTGGGCAGACATTGTTCGATTTCCGTGCTCAATTGGCGTGCGTAAAATCGACAATTTGGTGCAAAACCCTAACGGGTTCAACTTATCGATCACTAAGACCAAGCAATATCTATGCCATTAATGCTAACGGGCCAAAGGTGATAACAACACCTGTGGGGTTTTATCGTGGCATAGTTATTGCTCAACAATCAAGTGGCGCCTTTGGTAAGCCCCTGGCAGACCAAGCATGCTGCACTTGCACCATAACGGCTCACGACTCACCCATTTGGTGCAGATTACGCGGTTTCGCGTTTTGATGGATGCGTCGATTGCCGATACACTGAAACCAAACGTTTATCTTAAAGTTGCCCTCATGATGTCGCCCTTGGACGACCTGTACACCACACCAACCGCTGCGCCTGCCGCCAATCAAAGTGTGAGCGATGTGTTGGCTAACAGCCTACTGACAGCCAAATCAGGCCATTTTGATGAGCTGCGAACAGCCGATGGTCATCTGCGTTCGGTTTGGTCGAGCTTTTTCAATCACGTCGGCGCTCAAGGCCTTAAAGGGTTGGCCGAAAGCGCACAAACGGTTGATCGCGTGATTGCGCAAAACGGTATCAGTTACAACAACTTCGCTGAAAAAGAAGACCAAACGCGCCCTTGGTCACTGAATCCGTTACCGATGTTAATTGAGCCTGGCGATTGGCAGACGATTAGCCAAGGGTTGGCACAACGCGCTCACCTGTTAAACGAGATTTTACGTGACGTCTACCATGAACGCCGGCTGCTGCAAGCCGCCTATTTGCCAAGCGCGTTGGTGCTTGGCAATCCTGGCTATATGCACGCCATGCACGGTGTCACGCCACCTTTGCAAACTTATTTGCACGTGGTGGCTTTTGATGTGGCACGCGATTCCAACGGGCAGTGGTGGGTCGTGGGTCAAAGAACCCAGTCACCATCGGGACTGGGTTACGTACTCGAAAATCGTCTCATCATTTCTAGGCTGTTCCCACAGGCTTATCGCGAAATGGGGGTGCAGCACATTGCATCGAGCTACCGACGCTTACTTGAAGCGCTTGAAACCCAAGCCCGCGCGATAACGTCTGACACACCGCGCTTTGCTTTACTCACGGCTGGGCCGCTGAGTGAGACCTATTTTGAGCATGCCTACCTCGCGCGTTACCTCGGTATTCCACTGGTAGAGGGTCCCGACCTTACCGTACGGCAAAGTCAATTGTTTCTAAAGACCATTCACGGCCTTGAAAGAATTCATGGTTTGGTAAGACGTGTGGACGACGACTTTTGTGATCCTCTAGAGCTCAAATCAGATTCAGCTCTTGGCGTGCCTGGGCTTTTGGAAGTCATCCGAGCGGGCGGCGTGGTCATGGCCAATGCCTTAGGTACCGGGTTTTTAGAGTCGCCTGCCATTCAGGGGTTTTTACCCTCGTTGTGTGAGCACTTGATTGGTGAGCCTCTACTGCTGCCCTCCTTACACACCTGGTGGTGTGGCGAAGACGCGGCTTGGAAAGACGTCTCTACTCGCTTGAAATCACAGGTCATCAAACCCACTTTTGCCAACCGCAGTTCAACCAATTTTGAGCCCATTATTGCCAGTTTGCTTGACGAGACGCAACTGGCGCAATGGCGCCAATGGATCTCTCGTCGGCCCGAAATCTACACCACCCAAACCTATTTACCATTCTCCCAAGTACCCATCTGGCGAGCAGGCAATATCGAGCCTCGAACAGCCATGATTCGTTTGTACGCCATCGTCGGTGAAAACGGTCAATGGGAAGTCATGCCTGGGGGCATGACACGCGTTGCGGCGGTCGATCCTCACGTGGTATCGATGCGAAGTGGTGGCAGTACGCTAGACACTTGGGTGCTCACTGACGATCAAGTTGACACTTATTCCATGCTGCCCAAGCGCTCCAAACAACAGCGCTGGCACAGTGACCGCGAGTTGGTCTCAAGCCGCTCTGCAGAAAATCTCTTTTGGTTGGGCCGCTACACCGAAAGAGCTGAGTTTTTAATGCGGCTGGCTCGAGAAGTGTTGGTTCTACTCACGACCAATCGCCGTGATAGCCAACCGGCGCTGCGTGATGCGGTGGGTGAGCTTGCGCGCTTACATGGCTTGGTACCCTTTGAAACGCCCGCCATGTCGGTGGCACCAGTAGCCTTTGGGCAAGCCCTGATCAACCAGTTGCAACAACCTGACGGTCGAGGGTTACTCGATTGCTTGAACGCTCTTGAACGGGCCATTCGCGAGGTGCGCGACCGCTTACCGGCTGAACACGTTCAGATACCGGGGCGCGTCAAACATTTGCTGCTCCAGGCCCGACACTCGCACACAAACGCAGCGTCTTTGGGCCTCGTGTCAGGTCTTGATGTGATCGAAACCTTAGACTCCATGGAAATCCCATTGGCGGCTTTGGTCGGGTTTCAGTTAGATCGCATGACACGTGATCTCGGCTGGCGTATGCTCAGTGCGGGACGCATGGTCGAACGCCTCATCAATCAGAGCCAAACCAATGGTATATTTTTTGGCTCGGCAGCTGTTTACACCTCTCGTGGTTTTGATGCTTTGTTGGTGCTGTTTGACAGCGCCATCACCTACCGCACGCGCTATCAGCGACAGCAGGATATTCCCGCGTTGCTGGCGTTGACGGTGATTGACACGACCAATCCCCGCAGCATTGCGAGCGCACTGCATACCTTGGCTGGTGAACTCGCCGAATTACCGTCTGGTAACACCTTGTTTGCAGCCTTTCCAAAGTTGACGTTTGAAGAGGACAATATCAGCGGCCTGATCGAGCAGGTGAGTCAAGCGGGACGATTTGGGTATGAGGCTTCTGATGAGATCGGTCGACGCTTCTTCGCACACGTTAAACAGCAGCACTTTGCATCATGAAACACATCCAAATCGAGCATGAGACACGGTATGTTTACGACCATGATGTGGTTCTAGCTCAGCACTTAGCGCACCTGCGCCCATTAAAAAATCCTTGGCAAACGGTTCTTGAGCATCGCCTGAGCATTTCACCACCTGTTGACAATCGTTCGGATCAAGTCGATGCGTTTGGTAATACGCGCACGTTTTTTAGCCTCACCACCCCACACCGCGAATTAACGGTCAACAGCAGCAGTCGTGTTGGCAAACGCGCTCGCTATAACAATTTTGATGCCACGCAGACCCCGGCCTGGAACGACCTGCAGGCTGACATGACCTATGGCCTTGATCAACCCTTCGTGGCTGCTTCTGAATTTGTTTGGCCAAGCCCGTTTGTGCCTTGGCTGGCCGAACTAAAAGATTACGCCCTGCCTTCGTTTCCTGCGGGACGACCGATCGGCAGTGCCGCCCTGGCGTTGTGCCAGCGGATCTATCAAGACTTTACGTATGCCTCTGGAGCAACTGAAATCCACACCCCGCTTTCGCAGGCCTTTGCGAGCAGGCGTGGGGTTTGCCAAGATTTTTCGCACATCATGCTTGGGTGCTTACGCAGTGTTGGCTTGGCTGCACGCTACGTAAGTGGCTATTTGCTGACCACGCCAACACCGGGTCAAGAGCGCTTTCGCGGCGCCGACGCTTCTCACGCTTGGGTCAGTGTTTATTGCCCTGGCGCCCCAGGGCAATGGCTTGAACTCGACCCAACCAACCAAACCATCGCTGACACTTCACACGTCTTGTTGGCGCAAGGTCGCGATTTTGGTGATGTATCACCCCTGCGCGGCGTGATTCAGGGCGGTGGCACGCACACCCTTGAAATTGCCGTGACCGCTCAGGTGCTCGATGACGATGCTATATCGACATAACTCAGTCGCCTCTTGCCTTCATACGGTAGCGGATCAAGCATGACGCCACGTGCGATTTGTTCTCGACAGGCCGACCACCATTGGGCTGTTAATAGTGGCGCGTGATACTTGGTAAAGACCTCGCGGATCTCGACATCACCCAACAAAAAGGTCGCAAACTCTTCAGGGAAAACATCGTTGGGGTGAATGGCGTACCAAGGCTCACTGGCCATTTCCGCTTCTTCATTAGGTGCTGGCGGAATTTGACGAAATTTCATCTCGGTCATTTTTTGAATTTCGTCATAGTCGTAAAAGACCACACGTCCAAATCTTGTGACACCAAAATTTTTATAGAGCATATCGCCTGGAAAGATATTGGCAGCAGCCAGTTCCCGGATAGCATCACCATACTCTTTAATCGCACGGTGGCGCTGTGCTTTTGGGGCATCACCAAGGTAAATATTGAGCGGCGTCATACGCCGCTCAATATAGACGTGCTTTAAAATCAGTTGGTCGTCGCGACGCTCGACTTGACTGGGCGCCACACGTTCAAGTTCAGCAATGATGTCTTCAGAAAACCTGGAGAGCGGCAAAGCCACCTGCGTGTACTCCCACGTGTCGGCCATTCGGCCCACGCGGTCATGCACTTTAACCTGCTGATACTTTGCACGGACTGTTTCGCGTGTCATGCCGTCTTTGGTGATGTCGTCTTTGATGAGTTTGAAGACATACGGATAAGACGGCAGCGTAAAAACCAACATCACCATGCCCCGGATACCTGGCGCGGCATCAAACACGTCGTGAGAGTGTGCCAAATGCTGCAAAAAGTCACGGTAAAACAACGTCTTGCCTTGTTTTTGTAGACCGAGCATGGTGTAGATTTCCGCCTTGGCTTTACCAGGCAGTAGGTTGCTGATGAACTCGACGTATGCAGCGGGCACTTCCATATCAACAAGAAAGTACGCTCGCGTAAAGCTGAACAAGGTACTCAGGTCAACCTCATCGCTCAATAAGGCATCCAAAACAACTTGCCCCGCCACATTGCGAACCAACGACACCGAAAAGGGATAGACCTTGCCTTGGTTGATAAGCCGTCCGATGATGAATGCGCCTTTGGTTCGATAAAACAAACTACCCAAGACGTGCAATTGGCAATCACTGGCCAGACGGTGGCCACTGGTGCGTTCAATTTTGCGACCCAAAGCCATAACGGCTGCTTGCGCCAAACGGCGCGTATCGCGTGGTAAGTCCTCAAAGCCACACGCCAAACCAAAGTCAGCAACCATTTTGCTCAAAGACTGGCACAAACCCTGTGACGTTGGGTAATACACCCGGTAAACCGGGCGCCGACTGTCGAGGTAATCTGTAGCCACAGCAGGCCGCACAAACAGAAAGTCATTACGAAAATAATCGCGATGCAACACTCGACAAGACACGGAGTTGTAAAACGTCTCAGCACACTCGGGCTGGCGATGGTCCGTGAGCAATCCGACAAACGCTTGCCGTACCGATTGCCAAAACTGCGTTTGTTCCTCACTTAAAAGTGTGGTCGAGTTGTCTAATGGCAAGCACTGCGTTTCATGGGGCTTGCGTTGCAACAATGGCTCTAGACGATTTAAGCACTCGCGCACTCTCATGTCGTAGTACTCGATACGCTCTTTTGAGAGCTGCTGAATGCCGTTCCAGTCGCCTGACTCGAACAATGACTTGGCTCGCTGGGCGCCGTAGCGAAACAAAGCGTAGTGTCGATCAAAGCCTTGCAAAATCAAGCTGGCCACGCTCAGCGGGTCAAGGCGGCTTGGTTTTGGTTCGATCTTTACAGTGTCAGCAGTTTGCATGGCTACCCAATCTTAAGAATGCGTTGGCGTTTGCTAGACGGACGATTATGATGACCAAAATCATAAGACAAAACAGCTGGAGTGACGAAACCACATGAACCCTTTAGAACACCAATTGACCTATCCTCTTGCTGACCGCTTGCCCGAAGCCGGGCACAGCATCGAAGTTGCCCCTGGCGTGCACTGGCTGCGCATGCCACTGCCTTTTGCCTTAGATCACATTAACCTGTGGCTACTCAAAGACGAGATTGATGGCCAGCAAGGCTGGACGATTGTCGATTGTGGGGTCGCCCGCGATGAGGTCAAAGTTTTATGGGAATCGGTCTTTGACAACGTACTCCAAGGCTTGCCCGTCTTACGCGTGGTGGTGACCCACATGCATCCTGACCACATCGGTCTGGCGCATTGGCTCTGCCAACGCTGGAATGTCCATCTTTATATCAGCATGACCGATTACATGACCGCAAAACTGTGGTCTTCCGCGGGCAAAGGCAGTGCGGCGGGCGGTGAAAGTGCCGTGCAACATTTCCAAAATCATGGCATGCAAGATGCTGAGTCACTGGAAAAAATTCGAGCCCGTAGTGGTTACTACGTCAATCTGGTGCCTGAAGTACCCGATCAATTTGTGCGTCTTCGGGGCGGCGAGTCCATTCGCATCAATGGCTTTGACTGGCAGCTGATTGCCGGCTTTGGCCATGCGCCAGAACACCTTTCGTTGTTCTGCGCAGACAAAAAAGTGTTGATTTCTGGTGACATGGTACTGCCACGGATTTCAACCAATGTCAGCGTTTTTAACCATGAACCGCTTGGCAATCCCTTGCCTGCCTATCTGGACTCCCTTGACGCTTACCAGCCTCTTCCTAGTGATACGCTGGTACTGCCTTCTCACGGCAAACCTTTTATCGGTTTGCATGAGCGTATTGCTCAACAACACGCCCACCACAAAGAGCGCCTTGAAGAAGTGCTTGATGCCTGTGACACCCCGAAAAGCACCATGGATATTGTGCCCATCATGTTCAAACGAACGCTAGACTTACATCAAATGACGTTTGCCATGGGTGAAGCGCTGGCTCACCTTCATGCCCTCTATTTCGCGGGTAAATTAAGCCGTCAGGTACAGGCCGATGGGGTGGTTCGATTTGAATTGAACCAGCAAAAATAATGAACAAACGCTGTCGCTGACTTGAGTATGAGTCCCAATAGCAACATCGATACCATTATCACTGACACCCGCCGCTGGCTGGAGCAAGTTGTTATCGGCTTAAACCTGTGCCCATTTGCGCGGGCGGTTTATGTCAAAAATCAAGTGCGCATCGTGGTCAGCAACGCGCGACACATTGATGCTTTTTTGGATGATCTCGACCGCGAGTTGGCTCACTTGCAGGCCGTGAGCGCCGAAGAAACCGACACCACGCTGCTCGTGCACGCCACGCTATTTCCCGATTTCATGGTCTTTAACGACTTTCAAGGTGTGGTCGATGAGGTCTTGCTAGAGCACTGTCTCGAAGGCGTGATTCAGGTGGCTCATTTCCACCCCGACTTTGTGTTCGACGGTGAGCCTGAAGGCGACATGAGCCACTTCACCAACCGCGCGCCGTATCCTATCCTCCACCTACTGCGTGAAGACAGCGTGGCGCGTGCCGTACACAGCGCGGGTGGAGACGCTGATGCCATCGTCGCGCGCAATATCCGCACACTGCGCGACCTTGGTCCCGAGGGCTGGAAGCGTTTGCTGGGTTGACACTGAGACTTCAGTTATCGTAAGCCTATTGGGGCTTTAAACACTTGAGGCTATTTACAGCTCTTCTACCAAAACTTAGAGACCACGACTGCCTACTAATTTGACTGGGTCCAGATCACACATGACACACAGTAAAAAAACCCAACTGCTACATATTGGTAGCGCACCATTTGATGAGCAGTCACAGACGGCAGGCGTCAGCTTGCCGTCTGTTCGCACCAGTACGGTTCGTTTTAAAAACTTAGACGCGCTCGAGCAAGCTCAGCGGCGACGAGCCAACGGCGAGCGGGTCGTGACATACGGTATTTCGGGGCTTGAAACACATCGGGCCTTGGAAGAAGTGTTCATGATGCTTGAGGATGGCAATTATTGCGTTTTGAATCCTTCTGGCTTGGCATCCATCCATCTGGTGTTCATGAGCGTGTTGCGCTCAGGCGATCACGTGCTCGTTTCTGACAACGTTTATGGTCCGGTTAGGACCATGAATGAAACGTTATTAAAACGCCTAGATATCGATCTCACTTTCTTTTCTCCCTCGCAAGACGATATTGCTTCGCTCGTTCGTCCAAACACCAAGATGATGTACGTCGAGTCGCCAGGCTCTTTGCTGATGGAAATGCTCGACATGCGGGCGCTCTCAGCCGTGGCACGTGCGCATAACTTGGTGCTAGCCACTGACAACACGTGGGGTTCTCACGTTTATCAACCGTTGGCACTTGGCGCAGATATTTCATTAGTGGCGGGGACCAAGTACATTGGCGGACACTCAGACTTGTTGCTCGGTGCCGTGGTCACCAATCGAGACGACTTGGCCCAAGCCCTGCATCAAACGCAATACGCCATCGGTAACGCCATCAGCGCTGACGATGTGTGGTTGGCACTGCGAGGGGTTAAAACTTTGGCGGTTCGGCTAAAACAACACACCGAAAATGCTTTGACCGTATGTGCCTATTTAGACCAACATCCTAAGGTCAGCCGTCTTTATTTTCCACCATGGCATAAAGACCCTGGTCATGCGCTATGGCAACGCGATTGCACCGGTGGTAATGGTTTGTTAAGCCTGAGCTTAAATACATCAGCCAATGACGCCAAAACGTTTGTCAATCAATTGAAACTTTACGGTATTGGATTTTCTTGGGGTGGCTATGAGAGCTTGGTGCAATGGGTTTCACCGGGTGCTTTGAGCAGCCATCGTTATTGGACTGAAGGTGATCGGGCCGTTGTGCGCCTACACATTGGGCTCGAATCGGTCGATGATCTCATTGCGGATTTGGATCAGGCACTTGAAGCAATGCCCAATAGCCTCTAAAAAAAGGGGGGCCTTTGCAAAGACCCCCTTTTTTATCGACTCTTTTTTACCAGGTCATTGGCCACATCAATCATTTGTTGATAGCCTCCCGCTTCCGTTGGTGAGGTTAAAAAGCGTCCATCGACCGCTAGCGAAGGCGTACCTTGAATGGCATAACCTTTGGCCAGTTGATCAGCACGCTGAACTTTAGACTTCACACCAAACGATTCCATCGCTGCTGCAAATTTTGTTTTGTCCACGCCTTGGCTTGCGACCCATGCCACGATGGCATCGTTGGTAAAGATTCGCTTTTTGTCTTGGTGGATGGCACTAAATACCTTGGGATGAAGGTCCGCGCGTCCAACGGCTTCTAGCGCATAGAAAAGCGCTTGCAACGGTTTCATGGCGGCATTGAACGCCACTGGTACCGCGTAAAGCACCACATCAGACGGCAAAGTTTTTTTCCATTCGACGATCATGGGCTCAACCACCGCACAATGAGGGCAGCTGTAAGAGAAAAACTCCAACACCTCAACCTTGCCTGGTTCGGTGGCTTGTGGCGGATTGACGTTGACATACATGTTGGCTGATTGGGCAAAAGCCGCACCCGACAAGCTCAATGCACCGACTAACAAAACTTTGATGAATGACTTCAACATATTAGGCACCTATTGTGAGAATCGTTCCAAATACTATTGACCGTTATTGGCGAATGACGTTCGCAGTTATTTTTTCCTGAGCCAAACGTGCCCGTGCTTTGTTCATGTCATCGAGCCGCTGATAAGGGCCCACTCGAACACGATTGACTTGCAAGCCGTTGACTTCAGCCCGCTGAATTTGCACCGGCAGGCCCAACAGAATCATTTGAGCACGCACCGACTCCGCATCTTCTAAAACACTGAACGCCCCAACTTGTAAGAAATAGGTTTTACCCTCACCAAGTGGCGCTATTGATGTCGCCGAAACTGATGGCGCTTTGGGTGCCGGCGGTGGTGGCAATGGTGGTGCTGTTTGGGGCGTGGCCGGTAAAGTGGCGATCAGCTCACCGAGCTGGTCTTGTTGCACAGGCTTACTCGCCGATGACGGCACAAGACCAACATTGGGGTCGGGTGACTGCGTCGGATCCATGGGTGAATCCGCGGCCGATCGACTCGCCTTATCCACAAAAGGCATGGGCGAGTTCATCACAAAATACGCGACAGCCGCGGCTGCCGACAAACCCATCAGCAACCCCGCGATCACGCCGTAAAAGGTGCTGCCCTTCGAAGTCTGCTTTTGCTTTGCCATGGCGTATGTTACATCCGTTCAGGGGCTGACACGCCGAGCAAACCAAGACCATTGGCCAGCACTTGACGGGTTGCATCAGCCAAACGCAGACGGGCGGCTTTGAGCGCTTGATCGTCAACCAAAACCCGCTCTGCGTTATACCAAGCATGAAAGTCTGACGCGCAATCACGTAACCAAAACGCCAATAAATGGGGCGATAGCTCGCGTGCAGATTGATGAATCATAGCTGGTAGCTCTGCCAAGCGACGTAACAGACGTTGCTCGGTCGGTGCGGTTAGACAAGTCGCATCGGCTATGCGCAACTTTGACTCTGGAATCGTCCCTTGCAAAAGCATTGAACAGATTCGCGCGTGGGCGTACTGGACGTAATAGACAGGGTTCTCTTCGCTTTGCGAACGTGCCAGATCGACATCAAACACAAACTCGTTGTCTGCGCGTCGTTGTATCAAGAAAAATCGAACCGCATCTCGTCCAACCCAGTCAATTAAATCACGCATGGTGACGTAGCTGCCTGCTCGTTTTGAGAGTTTGACTTCTTTACCGTCACGCACAACTTTAACCATTTTATGCAAAATGTATGACGGGTAGTCTTTGGGTATGTCTAAGTTCAATGCTTGCAAGCCCGCCCTAACGCGAGCGACCGTGCCGTGATGATCACTACCTTGTATGTTGATCGCATTTTGATAGCCACGCTGCCATTTGTTAACGTGGTAGGCCACATCAGGCACAAAATAAGTGTATCCGCCGTCTTGCTTACGCATGACACGGTCTTTGTCATCACCCGTACCAAGCGCCGTTGTTCTGAGCCAAAGTGCCCCTTCGTGCTCGTAGGTGTGGCCGCTTTCGTTGAGTTGTTCAACGGTGTTATTGACCTGGCCTGAGCTGTAGAGTGAGCTTTCCAGAAAATACTGATCGAACGACAATCCAAAAGCCTGCAAATCGAGATCTTGCTCGCGTCGCAAATACGCCACCGCAAATTGACGAATCGCATCTAAATCTGCCATGTCACCTTTGCCAGTGACAGCCTGACCGTCGCTCGCCTGAACAGTCAGCCTCGCAAGATAATCGTTGGCAATGTCAAGAATGTAGTCACCGCGATAGCCGTCGGTTGGATATTCATCGCTTTCTGGCATGACCCCTTTGGCGCGGGCTTGCACACTAATGGCCAAGTTATCTATTTGATTGCCTGCGTCGTTGTAATAAAATTCCCGACTAACCGCGTAACCATCGGCGGTAAACAAACGACATAGGGCATCACCCAACGCGGCTTGCCGCGCGTGGCCAACATGCAAAGGGCCTGTTGGGTTAGCAGAAACAAATTCAACCAGTACTTTGGATTTGGTAATCGGCTGCGCACCAAACTGACTACCAAGACTTGCGACTCGGTCAAGAACAGCCGTTAGCGCTGTTTGCGAGAATCGAAAATTGATAAAACCTGGGCCTGCCACCTCGGCCGATTCAATTAATATTTGCGCTTGTGGATCAGCCATCACATGGTCAATAATCAATTGTGCCAACTCTCTTGGCGCACGCGCCATGGGTTTGGCGAGCTGCATGGCCAAATTACTGGCTATATCGCCATGAGCCGCCACTTTTGGGCGTTCAAGGGTCAATACTGGTTCAACCTCAGGGGCTAGGACTTGAGCGGCCTGCTTTAAAGCGGCTAATAACTGACTAGATTGCTCGGGGAGCATGGGGTCTGCCAAGAAAAATAAAAGAAAATAATGATAGCCTGTTTCTATTTGCTACTGCTTAAGTAGAGGGATAGAAATGGTGCTGTTAACACTGCCGGAGAAATAAAATGCTTGTAACCTTCACCAGTAATGTTGATGCCGATGTACTCATGATGGGCGACCATGCCGAACTTGTCCTGCGCACGGCTGGCAAAGATGTCACCCATGGCGTTCCTGAGCGCGGTGTGTTCTCTTACGAACAGCTCGACGAGAGTATCAATCGATTAGAGGCCGCGGTTGCTGCTGAGCCGCCGCCGAAAATGAGCCTTGACGAGGACGATTATCGCGATGATCACGAAAAATCCAAAGCTGCCGTTGTTCTGCTGGCACAGCGCACCTACCCTTTACTTGCCATGCTTAAAAAAGCCCGAGACGCCAAAACCAGCGTCATGTGGGAAACCAGTTCTGGTTGGTAGACACTACCCCATGGTTTGGGGTGAGCCACTCTTGCTTTGGCTTTTTGAACCGTCTTTGGTTGCGTTAACCGCAACCAAAGACGGCATACAACGGCCTATCAAATGTCTATGTTTGCCGCTTGAAGGGCGTGCGTTTCGATAAACTCGCGTCTTGGTTCGACGTGGTCACCCATCAGCGTTGTGAAAATCGCATCCGCGCCAATCGCATCTTCTATCTGGACCCTAAGCAGGCGGCGTACCGCGGGATTCATGGTGGTTTCCCAAAGCTGAGCTGGATTCATTTCACCCAAGCCTTTATAGCGCTGCTTACTTACGCCTTTTTCTGCTTCACTGCGCAACCACGTCATCACATCACCAAAGTCTTTAACGGCCGCTTCCTTTCGCTTTTCGCCTTCACCGCGGGCAATAACGGCGCCCGGGCCAATCAAATCCTTGAAGGTTTCACTACTTTTACGCAAGACCTCATAATCTGAACCGTTGACGAAGTCTTCATCAAAATGACTGGCACGAATGTTACCGTGATGTTTACGCAAAACAAGCAAACGACGCTTTTCTGTTTCTTCGTTGTACTCTGCCTTAACCTCAACGCTACCGGGGAGCATTGGGTCATCGAGTTTTTCAAACAATGTGCGCGCGCTTGCTTGCGCGGCATCCTCTGATGAAAGATTTAACGCAATACCTTGAACGAATGCGTGTAGCGCGCCGTGATCTTTAAATCGCGCTAACCGACTCACCACCGCTTCGGCCAATGCAAATTGACGAGCCAACTCACTGATGGCATCCGTTTGAATTGGGGCCGCGTTTTCTCGCGGTACGAGCACGGCATCCTTAAGAGCTAGGCTAAGCATGAACTGTGTTTCTTCATGTTCATCTTTCAAATAACGCTCTTCTTTGCCAGCCTTTACTTTATAAAGTGGTGGTTGCGCAATATAGATGTGACCGTGCTCGACCAACAATGGCATTTGGCGGTACAACAACGTCAGCAACAATGTTCGGATGTGTGCACCATCAACGTCCGCATCGGTCATGATAATGATGCGGTGATAGCGCAGTTTTTCCAAATTGAAATCAGGACCAATGCTGGTGCCTAGCGCCGTGATTAAGGTGGCAATTTGTTCGCTTGCGACCAACCGATCGAATCGGGCTTTTTCAACGTTGAGCACTTTACCGCGCAACGGAAGAATAGCCTGAAATTTACGGTCACGGCCTTGTTTGGCTGAGCCACCAGCTGAGTCACCCTCAACGATATAAATCTCGCACAACGCAGGGTCTTTTTCCTGGCAATCTGCTAGTTTGCCAGGCAAACCTGCTCCCTCCAAAATGCTTTTACGGCGTGTCATTTCGCGCGCGCGTCGAGCTGCTTCCCGGGCTCTGGCTGCCTCGACTACCTTGCCGCAAACCGCTTTGGCATCGACTGGGTTTTCTAATAACCACGTTTCGAGCGAGCGGGCAACAGCGTCTTCTACTGCCGGACGCACTTCGCTGGAAACCAATTTATCTTTGGTTTGGCTGCTGAATTTTGGCTCTGGCACCTTAACTGACAGTACGCAAGATAAACCTTCGCGCATATCATCGCCCGTGGTTTCAACTTTTGCTTTCTTACCAATTTCGTTATCAGCGATGTACTTATTGATCACTCGGGTCATTGCTGCGCGCAGGCCCGTCAAGTGTGTGCCGCCATCGCGCTGAGGAATATTGTTGGTAAAGCACAGCACTTGCTCGCTATAGCCGTCGTTCCATTGCATTGCAATTTCCACACCCACGCTGGTTCCACCCGCATCAGAGCCCGTAGCAACAGCAAACGGGTTGGGATGCAATGCGGTCTTGGTGCGGTTTATGTATTCGACAAAACCTTTGACGCCACCAGCAAATGCAAAGTTTTCCTCTTTGCCGTCTCGCTGGTCAATCAATCTAATTTTAACGCCGTTGTTTAGGAACGATAGTTCGCGTAACCGCTTTGACAAAATATCGTAGTGGTACTCAACGTTGGAAAAAATATCGGTGTCTGCGAGAAAATGCACTTCTGTACCACGGCGTTCTGTCTTACCAGTAACACTCAAAGGCGACACACGCTCACCATGGCGAAACTCCATTTGATGGACTTCACCATTGCGACGAATCGTTAACTTCAACCAACTTGACAAGGCGTTCACACATGACACACCAACACCATGTAATCCGCCCGATACTTTGTACGAATTTTGGTCAAACTTACCGCCCGCATGTAGTTCTGTTAGAACGATCTCTGCCGCGCTTCGTTCGAACTCGTCGTCTTTGTGGATGTCGGTTGGAATGCCGCGGCCGTTATCTGTGACAGAAATCGAGTTATCGGCGTGAATCGTGACAACGATGTCATCACAGTGCCCAGCCAATGCCTCATCAATGGCATTATCGACCACCTCAAACACCATGTGGTGCAAGCCAGTCCCGTCAGAAGTATCACCAATGTACATGCCCGGACGCTTTCGTACCGCCTCCAAACCCTTAAGCATCTTAATGGAGTCGGCACCGTAATTGCCTTGGTCGGGCTGTATCATAGAATTTCCTTCGTTTGGTGTTGCTTGGTTTTCTAACATTTTTAAATGCGCATTGGCATAACAACGTACTGAAATGACGCGTCATTAGGCAACGTAAGCAACGCTGAGGCATTGGCCTCTGGCATGACTGACCATCGCACAGTTTCTTCTTTTAAGCTCGATAAGAAATCAAGCAAGTAACTAACATTGAAACCAACATCAAGCGCTTCAGCGTTATAGTCAATATCAATCTCTTCAAGCGCTTCTTCTTGTTCGGCATTGGTTGATGAAGCAATCAATGCGTTTGCACCAATTTGAAAGCGGACACTTCTGAGTTTATCCGTCGTTAAGATTGCGGCACGCTGCAAACTGCCTAGCAGCGCTTCGCGGCTAACGTCAAAGTGGCGGGTGTAATTGGTCGGTATGACACGCTTGTAGTCAGGAAACTTGCCTTCTACGAGCTTAGAGATCAGTTCGACTTCTCCGAAGCAGAAACGGATCTGTCCTGTACCGACATCAATTGTGACGGGCTCTTCTGAATCTGAAAGCAATCTTTGCATTTCAAGCACAGTTTTGCGAGGCACAATAACCTCAGTGGTTTCATTGTCCGAATCTACAGCGCTCTGGCAATGCGCCAGTCGGTGGCCATCTGTGGCTACCGCGCGCAAAGTGCCTGGCTCAAAAACCAATAGTGTGCCGTTCAAGTAGTAGCGAATGTCTTGCTGGGCCATGGCGAAGTGCGTCATGGCAAACAAATGCTTCAGTGCCTTTTGAGTCATGGTGACAGACACTGTCACAGACTCAGGGTCAGAGAGCGTTGGAAAATCACCCGCACCCAATGTCTGCAACGCAAAGCGACTCTTGCCAGCTTGAACAGTCAATTTGTTGGTTGTCTGGGAAATGGTGACGTCACCGGTATCAGGCAAGGCACGCAAAATGTCGAGCAGCTTTCGGGCCGCAACGGTAACTGCTGTATTACCATCATCAACACCAAAGTTTGTAGCTGTGGTGATTTGTACTTCAAGGTCAGTGGCAATAAACGATACTTTTGAGCCTTCTTTTTTAAGCAAAATATTTGCCAAGATTGGCAATGTGTGTCGCCGTTCAACGATACCAGCGACTGTTGTCAATGGTTTAAGCAATGTGTCACGGGGGGCTTTTATCAGTTGCATCGACTATCCCTTTAATGTTTGTTCGAGCACGTGAAGCGTGTGGTTTAAGTCCGCTTGCTTGCCTCTTAAGTCACTTATTTTTCGAACGGCATGCAGCACCGTCGTGTGGTCTCTTCCGCCAAATAGGTCACCAATGTCTGGCAGGCTCTTATGTGTTAATTCCTTAGCCAAATACATGGCCACTTGCCTTGGCATTGCTATGTTCGCAGGCCGACGTTTCGAGTACATGTCGGCCACTTTGATTTTGTAGAAGTCTGCGACTGTTTTTTGAATATTTTCAACGGTAATTTGCCCAGTCGAGACAGATAATAGGTCCTTTAGCGCCTCACGGCAAAACTCAACCGTTAGCTCTCTTGTGCCATGAAAGCGCAAATAAGCCAGAACCTTGTGAAGCGCACCCTCTAACTCGCGAACGTTACTGCGTAAGTGCTTGGCAATAAAGAAAGCGACTTCTTCGGGCATGTCAACGCCTTCAACATCTGCTTTACGCAACAAGATCGCGACTCGCATTTCAAGCTCTGGAGGCTCAATGGCAACCGTTAGTCCAGAATCAAATCTTGATATCAGTCGATCATCAATGCCCGACAACTCCTTTGGGTAAGTGTCACTGGTAATGATGATTTGCTTGCGCTGTGCCACCATGGCTTCAAAAGCGTAGAAAAACTCTTCTTGGGTTCTGCTTTTCCCAGAGAAGAACTGAATATCATCAATTAGCAACAAATCGAGGGAGTGGTAATACCGTTTGAAATCGTCAAATGCTTTGCGCTGGTAAGCCTTAACAACATCTGACACGTATTGATCTGCGTGCACATACCTTACCTTTGCTTGAGTTCGTGTTGCGATCATTGCATTGCCAATGGCATGGATAAGATGGGTTTTACCCAGACCAACCCCACCGTATAAAAACAAAGGGTTGTAAGACGCTCCGGGGTTTTCTGATACCTGAAGTGCAGCCGCACGCGCCAATTGATTGGCCTTACCGGTTACGAAATTGTCAAACGTTAAATTGTCATTCAATCGCGAGCGATCATTGGGTAGGGGAACGGCGACTGGCGTTACACCAAACATTTGCTCAGATACTGGTCTTTGTTGAGCGACCATTGGTTTTTGCACCACGTGATCAGTCATTAATGCTGGCGCGCTTGGCTGACTGACGTTTTGATTGACATTTGCAGCTAGCTCAAGGGTGACCACGGTTTTTTGTCCAAACCAAGGTTCCGCAATTTGTTCAATTCTGTCAGCGAAGTTTTTCTTGACCCAGTCAAGCTTGAAGCGGTTGGGCGCAGACAAGCGCAGAATGCCTGTGGATGCATCGTATCCAACAGGCACCAAAGGCCTGATCCAAGCGTTAACTTGTTGAGGGGGTAGTTCCTGCTCCAACTGTGTCAGGCAGGATTGCCAAAATTCTTCCATGTCGACCGATTTTGTAAACCCTGATTTTACATTGGCTGAGCCCCAGTTAGGCGTTGCTTTACGCTTTTATATCCAAGTGGTTTGACTTACAGTCTATTTTTTGATGAAATAGAGGGCTTTCCCGAATTTTTCTGGGTTCCTCAAAATGAAACGTACTTACCAACCATCAGTCACTCGCCGTAAACGTACTCACGGTTTTCGTGTTCGCATGAAAACACGTGGGGGTCGTGCTGTCATTAACGCTCGCCGTGCAAAAGGTCGTAAGCGCTTGGCTGTCTAAGATTGGCTTTGCTGTGCGCTGGTTTTTTTAACCAGTCGTGCGATGATTAACCAAGGCTCGTCATGATTGAGCTAAGCGCCAAATTTGGACCGGCAGCTCGACTAACAGATTCAGCTGAGTTTGGCTTCGCCTTAAAGACCAAGCCTATTGCGCGTGGGCAGTACATATTCGTGCATTTTTCACCCAATCCTGCTTCTACAGCTCGATTGGGCGTCATTGTTCCCAAACGATTGCTAAGACTTGCCACGGCTCGAAATACAGTAAAGCGTGTATTCCGAGAGGCTTTTCGGCAGCAACGATGCGGACTTAGGCACGGGAACTTTGTTTTTCGTCTGCTGAGATCACCAAAATATGATTCTCTAACCGAGCTCAAAACGTTGTTGCGTGATGAAACCGACCATTTAATTTGTTTGTTGGACAGTCGTTACCGACAAAAAAAATCATGACGTGGCTCTTGATCAAGTTTGTTCGTTTCTATCAATTTTTTCTTAGCCCTTGGATGGGCAATCATTGTCGTTTTTCACCCACCTGTTCAAACTATGCCATTGAGGCATTGAACAAGTGGGGTGGCATTAAAGGTGGGTGGCTAGCCATTTGTCGCGTATTTCGATGTCACCCATGGAGCGTGGGTGGTGATGATCCCGTCCCCACAAAACACTTTCACAAACACAAGCCCTGATTGACGTTAAACTCCGAGGCTTGATTGTTTTTTACCCTTATATTAGGTTCCGATGGATATCCGCCGCACAATTCTTTTGATGATTTTTGCGTTTTCACTCTTTTTGCTCTGGAATAACTGGCAGCTGCATCAAGGTGGAACGTCTTTATTTGGTCCAACAGTCACAACACCTGCTGGCGATCGATCGCAACCCATGAATAATGCGGCTGGCCCATCTGCTGTGCCTGCTGCTGTTAGTGCGCCTTCGACTGGCGGTGTGACACCGATTGCGCCACCTGCGATTGCACCAGCCTCCGAGACGGTAGAAATTACAACAGATGTTTATCGTCTGGTTTTTGACTTAAATGGCGCACAACTTATAAGGGCAGAGTTGCTTAAGTTTCCAAGTAAAGATGATCCATCTCAACCGACTGTTCTTCTTCAGCAAGATCCTGAAGGCACTTATGTTGTACAAACGGGAATCGTAGGCGCGCCAGAAGGTAAGAGTTATCCCACTCATCTGACACCGTTTAAGCTTGCTTCCTCAGAAACAACCATGACAGGTGAGACTTTGTCTGTTCAGTTTATTGGTGAGTCAGATGGTGTGCGTGTCACAAAGACTTTTAACCTACGTCGTGACTCATACGCTATTGAGGTTACTCATAAAGTTGAAAATTTAACTGATCAGATGATTAGTCCGTCCCTCTATTTACAGATGACTCGAGATAGTGAGGATCCGAAAGACACGTCAAGTTTCTATCACACGTTCACTGGCCCCGCTATTTACTCTGAGGAAGGTAAGTTTCAAAAAGTTTCGTTTTCAGATATTACCGATCGCAAGGGTGAGTATGTTAAATCAGCTGATAATGGCTGGTTTGCAATGATTCAACATTATTTTGTTTCGGCATGGGTTCCCCCACAAGGTGCCGTGCGAACCTATGACATGGCTCCAGTTGGTATTGACCTATTTGCTGTTAGAAGCATTGAAGCCGTTGGTCAACTGATGCCCCAAGCTATTGTTGATGTTAGGTCTACGCTTTGGGTTGGGCCGCAAGATCAAGACGCGCTAGAAGCAATTGCACCTGGTCTGGATTTGGTGGTTGATTATGGCTGGCTAACCATCATTGCCAAACCACTTTTTGGTTTAATGACTTGGTTACACACTTACATTGGTAATTGGGGTTGGACGATTGTTGTATTGACCATTCTTATCAAACTTGTTTTCTATCCACTGTCCGCGGCCAGCTATCGTTCAATGGCCAAAATGAAACAGGTAGCACCTCGCTTAAAAGCACTAAAAGATAAGTTTGGTGATGACCGTCAAAAAATGAACACAGCCATGATGGAGATGTATCGAACCGAAAAGATCAATCCTCTCGGTGGATGTCTTCCTGTTGTTGTTCAAATCCCTGTGTTCATCTCACTTTATTGGGTTCTTTTGGCCAGTGTAGAAATGCGTGGTGCGCCTTGGATTTTATGGGTAGATGACTTGTCTGCCAGTGACCCATTATTCTTGTTGCCAGCCATTATGATGGCAACGATGTTTTTACAAATTAAACTCAATCCGACACCACCTGACCCCATGCAAGCAAAGGTCATGATGTTAATGCCACTTGTATTTGGCGGCATGATGTTTTTCTTTCCTGCAGGTTTGGTGCTTTACTGGTGCGTCAACAACATACTGTCGATTGCCCAGCAGTGGTACATCACTAAAAAAATGGCCAAAGCGGCTGCTGAACCACATCGCTGATGTTTCTTCAAGACACCGCGCCCATCGCTGCAATATCAACTGCACCAGGGCGCGGTGGTATAGGTGTTGTAAGAATTTCGGGTCAAAACTTAGATTCTTTGGCTTTTGCACTACTCAAAACTAAACCAATACCTCGGCATGCTCACTACCTACCATTCACTAACGAAAACGGCGAGTTGATCGATAACGGAATCGCTATCTTCTTCCGCGCGCCCTATTCCTACACGGGTGAAGATGTTTTAGAGCTACAAGGCCATGGCGGTACTGCTGTGTTGCAGGCTCTTTTGAGTAATGTTTTAAAACAAGGCAAAGATATCGGTTTGCGATTGGCTGAACCTGGTGAGTTTTCGTTACGTGCTTTTTTAAACGATAAGATTGATTTGGTTCAAGCTGAAGCAGTGTCTGATTTAATCAATGCAAGTTCTTTTGCGGCAGCTCAAGCTGCTGCGTTAACTCTCAGCGGTCGATTTTCCAGTGAAATTAACAAACTTACTGAAGAAATTGTCGCTCTACGAACCTTGGTTGAAGCGACGTTAGACTTTCCTGAAGAAGAAATAGAATTCATTGAGAAGTACCAAGTCAAACAACGTATCGGACAACTCGTTCAACAATTTGAAGTGTTTTTGACAACAACAAAAAGAAGCGTTTACTTATCTGAAGGATTGCGCGTTGTTTTAGCAGGTGAACCAAATGTTGGTAAATCTAGTTTAATGAATGCTTTATTCGGCGAAAATATAGCAATCGTCAGTCATATTGCAGGAACAACGCGGGACAGTATCAGAGATAATTTGGAATTGGATGGTATACCAATTACTGTTACTGATACCGCTGGATTAAGATCAACCAACGATGTTATTGAGCAACTGGGTATTGGACGAACACTGTTGGCCATACAAGCAAGCAATGTCATTCTTGATATTGTCGATAGTCGTAAGCCTGAGTCTGTATTGATTGGTTTTTCGTCAGAAATTTCTTTGGCTAATAAGCATGTTATCTCTGTCTTTAATAAAACCGATTTGTTAGAAAAGAACACCACTTCTTCACCTTCACCCAATCGTGTCAATGTGTCTGCATTGACTGGTGAGGGCCTCTGCAAACTAAAAGAAGCGATACTACAACAAACAGGTCGGCAAGTTGGTGAACGGTCACCTTGGCTTGCTAGAAAGCGCCATGTGATGGCTATTGAAATGGGTATGGACCATCTCAAGCAATCTTATGCGTTTGCGAGTGAAGACGATAGGGTGTTAGATTTACTTGCAGAAGAACTGCGTTTATGTCATTTTCGGATGGGTACTATTACTGGTCATATGAGTGCTGATGATTTGCTTGGCAAAATATTCTCTGATTTTTGTATCGGTAAATAGTGGCTAGTGTGTTGAATGGACTTGTTAACAAGGCTGTTGATAACTTGTGTGGCGATTGAGGACAAACGACGTAAACAACAATCTTTGTAAAGTTGTTCATGCAAACCCACTTTGTCAAACAGAGCTTATCCCATGATTTTTATCCTCTAAGTCACTGATTAAAAACAATTATTCTAAGTTTTCCACTTATCCACAGGGTGTATTATCCATTACTATCTTTATATATAAAAGAAGTTAACAAAAGACAGACATTTCTTTTTGCATCCTAAAACCCTCACTTGAGTTGACATGTTTTCCGCAGATGTAAATTTCTTTTTATGATACGACGAGCATTCATTAGACAATTACTTGGTGGATGTGTTGCTGCAATTGGCGCTTTGGCTGCAATTTATTTAGAAATTCCGTTGCCCTGGCTGTTGGGACCATTATTTTCTGTTGCAGCGTTGAGACTTGCTTCTGCTCCCATTGCTAGCTCAAAGACGCTACGGTTTACAGGGCAATGGGTTATTGGTACTTCTTTGGGTCTTTATTTCACGCCCGCAATCTTAGATTTGGTTGTTAAACACTGGTTTGTTATTATTGTAGGGATGCTTACACCTCTGGTATTGAGTGTATTTGGTACTTGGGTTTTATGGCGTTTTGGTCGCACCAGTTTAAAAACAGCTTGGTTTTCAGCGGCTATTGGTGGTGCAAGTGAAATGAGTCATTTGGCAGAACGCTATGGTGGCCGAGTTGATTTGGTTGCTAGTGCACACAGTTTACGCATATTGGCAGTCGTTATTGTCATACCTTTCGGTTTCCAATACTGGAACATTTCTGGTGGTAATAACGATTTAATACTTGAAGTTTTTTTTAATGCAACTGATTTGATCCTGTTAATTCTATGCACATCTTTAGTAGGATGGTTGTTTCAAAGACGTGATTTACCGAATGCCTGGGTCTTGGGCCCTTTGTTTATTTCAATATTCTTAACACTAACAGGCTTTGTCGAAACAGCCATGCCGTCTGAAGTTGTAAACGTTGGCCAACTTCTTATTGGCTGGTCGCTTGGAGATCGTTATCGACCTGCTTTCTTTAAAGCAGCACCAAGGTTTTTGTTAGCAACTCTTATCTTCACTTTTGGTAGCTTATGTATTGTGGCTATTCTTGGAAGTGTTATCGCTTTGTACAGCGAGTTATCCCTTGCTACTATTTGGTTGGGACTAACTCCTGGTGGATTGGCTGAAATGGCTATTACGGCAAAGGTCCTAATGCTTGGTGTCCCAATGGTTACAGCCCTACAGGTCACTCGGATGGTGTTTGTTGTGGTGATTACAGGATGGCTCTACAATCGAGTCGTTGAGCCGTTAGAAAAAAAGTGGTCAAGTCAAACAGATTAGTTTTGTCCACATTTGGCTAACAAGTTACCCCCAGTCTTATCCACAAGCTGGATGGCTTCTACACATTGGTTATCTTTGTTTCACGTGAAACAGAACCTTTAATTTCGTAAGTGCTTTCATGTGGAAAGTAAGGAAAGATCAAAGATGTCAGCAGATTTCGACTTTGACGTTATCGTTATCGGTGGCGGTCATGCAGGCACAGAGGCATCGCTAGCAGCAGCACGCCGTGGTGCACGAACGTTATTGCTAACGCACAATATTGACACATTGGGTCAAATGTCTTGCAATCCATCTATTGGTGGTATCGGTAAAGGCCATCTTGTCCGTGAAATCGATGCACTTGGTGGTGCCATGGCTTTAGCAACCGATAAAGCGGGTATTCAATTTCGATTGCTTAATAGTTCAAAAGGTCCTGCAGTACGTGCTACCCGTGCACAAGCTGATAGAAGTCTTTACAGAAGTGCTATACGATATACTTTAGAAAATCAAAAAAATCTTTTCCTTTTTCAGCAGTCAGCTGATGACTTAATCGTTACCGGAAATAAAGTAACTGGTGTTAAGACACAATTGGGTTTGGTTTTTACTGCCCGCGCCGTTGTGCTTACAGCAGGTACTTTTCTAAATGGGTTAATTCATGTTGGATTAAGCAATTACTCAGCAGGTCGCGCTGGTGATCCGCCCTCTAGTTCTCTTGCACAACGTTTAAAAGAACTTGCTCTACCTCAAGGGCGATTAAAAACAGGCACACCACCAAGGCTGGACAAACGCACTATAGATTTTTCTAAACTACAGGAACAACCTGGCGATTCAAATCCAACACCAGTGTTTTCTTTTATGGGCATGGCAGAGATGCATCCCAAACAGGTGTCTTGTTGGATTACACATACCAATGAACGGACTCATGACATTATTCGTGGTGGTTTTGATAGGTCACCGATGTATAGCGGCGTTATTGAGGGTATCGGACCGAGGTACTGTCCCTCTGTTGAAGATAAAGTGCAACGGTTTAAAGACAAGACTGCTCATCAAGTTTTCCTAGAGCCAGAAGGGCTTGATAGTAATGAAATCTATCCGAATGGAATATCAACAAGCTTGCCATATGATGTTCAACTGAATTTAATTCATTCAATACTTGGTCTTGAACAAGCGGCAGTGGTTCGTCCTGGATATGCCATTGAGTATGATTACTTTGATCCACGTGGCTTAAAATCAAATTTAGAAACAAAAGCGATTAATAATCTTTTTTTCGCTGGTCAAATTAATGGTACGACAGGATATGAAGAAGCTGCTGCACAAGGATTAATCGCTGGTGCCAATGCTGCAGCTGTTTCACGTGAAACAGCGTTTTTCATTCCAACCCGTGACCAATCTTATATGGGGGTCATGGTTGATGATCTTGTATCAAATGGTGTTACTGAACCTTATCGAATGTTCACATCACGAGCTGAATATCGGCTCAGTTTAAGAGAAGACAACGCTGATTGGCGATTAACTGAACAAGGTTTTCATTTGGGATTGGTTTCAATAGATCGATGGAGAGCTTTTGAGAGAAAACGTGAAACAGTAAAAACAGAAATTGATAGACTAAAGAAAACGTGGGTACAGCCTGATAAGGTTTGTCCAGAAAAAGCGATACATGCGTTTGGGCGCCCTCTAGAAAGAGAATACGCGCTAGGCGATTTGTTAAAACGCCCTGGTGTTACTTATGAGGCACTCATGGCTTTTTCTCCTATTGCTGTTCCACGTGAAACCATAAATACCTTAACACTGGCAGAAGCTGAGCAAGTAGAAGTACAAATTAAGTATGAAGGGTATATAGCGAGACAAAAACAAGACATTGATAAGCAAAGACTCTTTGGCGATCAGGAGTTGCCAAAAGATTTAGATTACTTGAACATTGAAAGCCTGTCGTATGAGGTAAGGCAAAAACTAGACAAACACCGCCCTAACTCATTTGCTGATGCGACAAAAATATCTGGCATTACACCAGCTGCAATTTCAAGCTTAATGATCCATTTAAAAAAAAACAGTAATGAAAAACCGATCAAAACAACGTGACCTTAAATACTCCCAATCAATCGCTGGAAATACCTAGCAAAGCAAGCTTGCATAACGCTTTTTCAGCGCTCCAGCTAGTGTGCAAAGATGATAGCGAAGGGGATGATCACAGAGCTGATCTACTCTTGATGTTTGTTGATATGTTGCTTAAGTGGAATCAAACATACAATCTGACAGCACTTAAAAATGTTTCTGAAGTTTTGGATCTACATGTCGTTGATAGCCTTACTGTTCTACCGAATCTAAAGGCGTACTTCCAGGAAAAAAGAATAACGTCTCCAACAATACTGGATGTTGGGTCAGGCGCAGGCTTACCAGGAATAGTTTTAGCGATCATGAAAGCAAACTATAAAATTTGTTGTTTAGATGCCGTTGAGAAAAAAACCGCTTTTGTCTCAGCTGTTAAAGGTGAGCTTGGTTTAAAGAACCTCACATCAAAACACGCAAGAGTTGAGCATTTAGAATCCATGCAGGCAGATGTTGTTATATCAAGAGCATTCGCTTCTCTTAGCGACTTTGTTGAGTTGGCACAAAATCACGTGAAAAAATGTGGAAGACTGGTTGCTATGAAAGCCAATGGAGTAGAAGATGAAGCAGCAGAATTGGCTCGACGACATCCCAATTGGAAGGTTAAATCAGTAGAACAATTATTTGTACCAGAAAAAAAAGTGATGCGGTGTTTGGTTTGGTTACAACAGGAAAAATAAAAAAGTGAGTCAAATAGATAGCCAGCATACGACAAAGATATTTTGTGTGGCCAACCAAAAGGGTGGTGTCGGAAAAACAACCACAGCTATAAATCTAGCGGCATCACTGGTTCAACACAACAAGAAAGTTTTGTTAATTGACCTTGATCCACAAGGCAACGCCACAATGGGTAGTGGCATAAACAAGGCTACGTTGCAACACAACATTTATGAAGTACTAATAGGGCAAGCCACATTGGCAGAAGCTACTGTACATTCAGAAGCAGGCCAATACGATGTTTTGCCATCTAATCGAGAGTTATCTGGAGCAGAAATTGATCTGGTCGGAATGCAGAACCGAGAGAAACGCTTAGGTTTGGCTATAACTGAAAACCAAAATCAATATGACTATATTCTTATAGACTGTCCTCCTGCATTGTCCTTGCTAACACTCAATGGATTTTCTGCGGCTAACGGTGTGATAATTCCAATGCAATGCGAATATTTTGCACTTGAAGGTTTATCTGACTTGGTAAATACAATCAAAAGAGTCCACCGCAACATAAATCCTCAATTGAATTTAATCGGATTGTTACGCGTGATGTTTGATTCCCGCGTAACGCTTCAACAGCAGGTTTCTGAACAATTAGAAACACACTTTAAAGACAAAGTATTTACAACAATTATCCCTAGAAACGTTCGGCTTGCAGAAGCACCAAGTCACGGTATGCCTGGGATCAACTATGACAAAAGCTCAAGAGGATCTAAGGCTTACCTGAGCTTTGGCCAAGAGTTAATCAATCGAGTAAAAAATACGAATATTTAGATTATTGCGGATTTTACTGGCGCATTTGGCAACAAACCGTAAGCCAATCGTTTAAAACCAACCAGCCAAGCAGAGGCAAAAAGAATGGTTACAAAACCGAAAAGACCAAAAGGACTCGGACGAGGTCTGGATGCTTTATTGGGTGCTGATTCAGGTGCTTTAAGTCATTTAGATCAAGAAGCCACTATTAGTAGCCTCATGCAGTTACCAGTCAGTGCATTACAAGCTGGAAAATACCAGCCGCGTACAATAATGGACGAGGAAAGTATCAAAAGTTTGGCATTATCAATACAGCAACAAGGACTAATGCAACCCATTATTGTCCGTAAACTACCAGGAAAGGATGAGGGTTATGAGGTTATTGCTGGTGAGCGTCGCTTACGAGCGGCAAAACTTGCCCAGCTCGACAACGTACCAGTAATTATTAAAGATGTTGATGACGAAAATGCTGCCATCATGTCCCTCATTGAAAACATTCAACGAGAAGATTTAAATCCTCTTGAAGAAGCAAAGGGTTTAAAACGATTACTCGATGAGTTTGCTTTGACACACGAGCAAATATCTGACGTTATTGGTAGGTCTCGGTCAGCAACGAGTAATTTACTTAGATTATTGAACTTGGCAATGCCTGTCCAAGATATGTTGCTCAGCAACAAAATTGACATGGGTCATGCTAGAGCGCTTCTCGCATTGACAGCAGCAGATCAAGTACAAATTGCACAAAATATCATTGCTAAATCATTATCTGTGCGTGAAACGGAGCGATTGGTCAATCAAGGGTTAACAAACAAAACACAAAAATCTAAGAATAACTTTGCTCATAGTGCTGACGTGGGTAGGATGCAAAACGCTTTGGCAGACAAGTTAGGTACGACAGTAAATTTGAGAGCAAACAATAAAGGTAAAGGTAAATTAACGTTAGAATTTCATGACTGGGAACAATTTCAAGGATTACTAGAAAAACTAAGACTACAAGATTTACTTGAGCAAAGTAATCAGTAAAGTAAGCAAACATCTTCTAACTTGACAAGTGTGGAACATACGCGCATAATCAACGGTTCTCTTTCGGAGGGGTGCCCGAGTGGTTAAAGGGGGCAGACTGTAAATCTGTTGACCTTGCGTCTACGTTGGTTCGAATCCAACCCTCTCCACCAAAAGAAAGCAGTACAAAAAAGCATCGAAATCGAATTGCGGGTTATTAGACAGTTGGCCGCGGGTGTAGCTCAATGGTAGAGCAGAAGCCTTCCAAGCTTACGACGAGGGTTCGATTCCCTTCACCCGCTCCAGATAAACTGATGCGGCGCAAGGGGATAAAGTATTAAAGGTTCTAAACCCTCATGTTTTGAATGAATATATGCAATGTTTGTGTGTTTCGAAAAAGAATAGTTGTAAGTTGACCAGACGGTTGACGAATGCCCATGTGGCTCAGTGGTAGAGCACTCCCTTGGTAAGGGAGAGGTCACGCGTTCGATCCGCGTCATGGGCACCAGAGAAAAACAACGCTGATCTAAAGATCGGCTTGTAGAGATTTAGTAGACACCGACCAGCTTCCAAATAGGTTCAGGAGTTTGTAATGGCAAAGAGTAAATTTGAACGCACCAAGCCACACGTTAACGTGGGCACGATTGGGCACGTTGATCATGGCAAGACCACATTAACAGCGGCGATCACGACCGTGATGGCACGTAAGTATGGT
>Ga0105050_10000386_pt1 | contig 67092 bp, 75 predicted proteins | sample FRY01_FD_78088 | JGI IMG/M metagenome (GOLD analysis project Ga0105050, IMG submission 78088) | Freshwater microbial communities from Lake Fryxell liftoff mats and glacier meltwater in Antarctica - FRY-01 | ecosystem: Environmental > Aquatic > Freshwater > Ice > Glacier meltwater ... | reverse complement strand
TGTGGATAGGTAGTGGTAACCCTGAACGAACAGATCTTGGTGCGTTAACCGGTACGCGGATATGAGGCTGTTAGTCCAAGGTCAAAACCCGCTCCGGATCAGATGATGTTCTCAGGTTGGCAATTGGGGCGTCTATATGGGGAAGGATAACGGGTGTTTTTCCGGGCGCAGCGGCTATGGGCGCAGGCTCCGTTGCAGTCGGCGGACAGCGAGGTGCAAGCGGAGTGTCGCGCTTGCACCAACATTACGCCGTTGCCAGCGCGAGGATCCGTCGTATTCTCAATGGCTGTCACCACGCTGCTCTGAGCCGCTGGGGGGCGTTTTCTGGCGCAAGGGCACATCTGCGCCGACTCATTGAGTCAATCCATGCCGAGGCGTGGCACGTCTTTTACGTCGACGCCCTTCTCATCAACGATAGAGCGCGCCCACGATCGATCATCCTCATCCTCCTGCAGCCCTTCCTGATCCGCTCCACGGACAGGGGTATAGGCCAGCTCAGTGAGCAGCGCGAAGTGATCCGATCCAATTGGTGGCAGACGCCTGATCGAGCGCAGGGTGAAATGTCGTGAATGAAAAATGTGGTCCAATGGCCAGCGCGCAAATGGGAAATCGACATGAAACGTGTTGTACATTCCGCGTCCCACTCGCGGGTCGAGCAGGCCGCTGAGTTTCCTGAACAGGCGCGTCGTCGCGGACCAGGCAACGTCATTGAGATCCCCGGTAACGACAACAGGTTGATCGTTATCGCCGAGACGACGCGCGACGATGACCAGCTCCGCATCTCGTTCAGTCGACTCCTTGTTGTCGGTCGGACTTGGCGGCGCCGGATGGAGAAAATGGATACCAACCGGATCGCCGCTGCGCAGCCGCACCAGCGCATGCATTGAAGGCACGTCCTCCTCAACCAGATATTCGACTTCCGGCGCTTCAATCGCTAAGCGCGAATACACATGCATTCCATAGAGATTATCCAACGGACATTTAATGCTGTAGGGCATATCCGGTAGCAGACTATCGAGTTTGTCCTGCCACCATTGATCAGACTCGAGAGTGACGATGATGTCCGGCTGGTGTTTACGCGCCAATTCGAGTAGCGCATCGGCGTTACGATTTGACGTGAGAACGTTTGCCGTCAGGATGCTGAGGCTCACCTCCTGGCTACCTGTATGCGCGTCTTTTACCTCTGCCGGCCAAAAACCCGTATGCGGCAGAATCCACCAGAGTTGCCAGCCAAGGCAGAAGCCTGTTAGGACGAATAATAGCCATGAGAAGACCTGCTCAGGTCAGGATCAAGCCAGATCCATTCGGCCACCAGCAACAGGAAGGCAAAAACGGCGAACTGAAGCCTGGGAAAGTCCATTCCCCGTATCAACCAGTGACGATTGCGCGAAAGTGGCAGTAGCGTGACCGATAAGATGAACAACGTTGCGACGGCGAAGACGGCCCATGCAGACACGCCTAAATCTCGTCTTTTGCAAACTGCGCGACACTTTGCGACAGCGCAAGATCCAGTGGCGATTCGAGCGAAGCATCCGCCCGCGTCATGGTCATTCGGGGGTGACGTTTTGCTGCATCGCTCATCTTCGAGTCTTCGAGCACCGTCAATGCCTTGGGTGCATTCTGCAACCGCACCGTCACCTCTATGGTTCCAGTCCCGTCACGTGCGATGGCGAGATAAGGGTACTGACAAGTTAACTTTCCCGTCCCAACCAATCCAGTACCGCTTCTCGACCAAGGGATTGTAACCGCATCCCACGTAGTGAACGACCGAAGCCGAATAGCTTGAAAACCCGTCTGCACAGCGAGTGCCTGTACAGGATGAACAGGGTGTGCACAGCTGCATGGCTTTCCAGAAATTGGTGTGCCTGCTTGGGATTGAACCGAAGCATGCCTCGTTCTTAAACACGGATGGGTTGGTGTGAAAGTTCTGCTCGATTGTTGGAGATTATGCGGCAGCGGAGCCAAACGGAATGTTGAACCGTAAGCTTTTAGGTCAGGTGAACCGATTAAAAGTAGATTTTCCGGCGGCGTGGCCAGGTGGTACGTCTGTTAGCGAACAGAACTCTCGGAGGCTCCCGCTTATCCTCGGTTCACAGTCGCTTGCCCACTTCCTTCCTGTGGCGATCGGGGCGATCGGGGCGACCGGGGCGACAACAACAGCGCGATACACTTTGAGGAGAATGGGATGGGCCTTGGTACGATCCTGTTGGTGATTCTAGTCCTGCTGCTCGTCGGCGTGATCCCGACGTGGCCACACAGCCGAAGCTGGGGATACGGACCGAGCGGACTGCTCGGCCTCGTGTTCATCATCGTCCTCGTACTGGTTTTGATGGGACGCGTGTAGACCCGCTCGATGCGGAGTAAGTATTCTCCGGTCGCGCCGACGTGTGCGGTCGGGTTGGCGCTATCAGGCTGCGCTGACGTCGCGAAGCTGACTGTCTTGGCTGATACTGGCGCGAACCCTGCACTGCCATCGCCGCATACGACACTGATCCCAACGGGGCACACCGCGCCAGCCAAAGGTTGGACGCCCGGCGAAACGCCGCGTGCGGTGATGGGTACCCCGGTGGCGGCGCACAAGCGCCTATAATGAACACTGCTGCCGCAGGCTTGCCCGCAGAAACGGATTGGAACAATTCACCGGAATACGCGGCTGAGTGACATTTACATCCTGGGTCGTCGGGATGAAGTCAGTTGCTGCTGCCGAGATCGTCGTCAGCCCACCTGCCGCATGGGAACCAAACGCTGCCCGAAGACAGGAGGAATAACGGCGCTCTGCCGCAGTTGCGAGCACTACGGCCAGGCAGGCTGTGCGGGCCATCGTGCAAATAGGGTTGGACGAGGCTTGCGAGTTGATCGGATAGCTCAAGGACGCTGGGAAAGTGACGCGGGCTTTCGCAACCATTTACTCTGCAACCCGTTAATCTGCTACCCGCACGACTCATCGCACGGGTTTGGTAGGAGCGACGTGGTTGCTCGAATGAAAAAAGCTGCTTACTGGCACGACGCTCCTCCACGGTCATTGTTGACCATATCAGATGTGTCCGCGATATCAGGGTAAAACCCGTTGGCGGCTTACGGGTCGAAGAGAGGCTTCTTGAAAACACTGCTGCTGAAATACTGGGATCGCCTTCGATCCAGTTTCTGGTTCGTGCCGGCGGTCATGGCCTGCCTGGCCGTGGCACTGGCCGTCGGCGCCGTTGAGCTCGACAAGGCCGTCACCGAGGACTGGCTGAAGCGCCTGGGCTGGAGCTACTCAGGCGGTGCCGAGGGGGCAAGCCTGCTGCTGGGCACGGTCGCCGGGTCCATGATCGCCATCGCCGGGACCGTGTTCTCGATGACACTCGTGGCGCTGTCGCTCGCCTCGTCCCAGCTGGGCCCCCGCCTGCTGCGCAACTTCATGCGCGACACCGCCAATCAGGTGGTGCTGGGCACCTTCGTGGCCACGTTCGTGTACTGCCTGCTCGTGCTGCGTACCATCCGGCGCGCCGACGAGGTGGCATTCGTGCCTCATCTCTCTGTCAGCATCGGCGTGCTGCTGGCCGTTGTCAGCATTGCGGTGCTGATCTACTTCATCCATCACGTTTCGGTCTCGATCCAGGCAGATGAGGTCGTGGCACGGGTCGGCAGGGAACTGGAGGACGGGATCGACAGGATGTTTCCCGGCCACCTTGGCACGCCGAGATCCGAAGTCTCGAAAGCGCCGAGCGAAGCCGACCTGCCAGCGGGGTTCGCACGCGAGGCCCGTCCCGTGGGCGCCCTCGAAGACGGCTATCTCCAACGGATCGATGCCGATGCACTGATGGCGCTGGCCAGCCAGGAAGATCTGCTACTTCAGCTGGAGCGCCGGCCCGGGCACTACCTCGTCAAAGGCCGGGCGATGGTGATGGTCTGGCCGGGGGATCGTGTCACTAAGACGTTGGTGGACGAGATAAACGCCGCCTTCGTGTTCGGCAGTCAGCGCACCCCCGTCCAGGATATCGAGTTCTCCTTCCGCCAGTTGGTCGAGATCGCCGTGCGGGCGCTGTCCCCGGGCATCAACGACCCGTTCACGGCGATCGCGTGCGTGGATCGACTGAGTTCGGCCCTGTGCCGCCTGGCCCGGCGCGACATGCCATCAGCCCGCCGATTCGACCGTCACGGGCGGCTGCGGCTGGTGGCGCCGGGCCCCTCGTTTGCCGGGATCGTCGACACGGCCTTCAACCAGATCAGGCAAAGCGCTCGTTCGAACCCGGCCGTGGCGATCCGCATGCTCGATGCCATCGCCCAGATCGCAGGCCACGTGCAACGCGCGCCGGAGGCGGCCTGCCTCCAGCGCCACGCTGGCATGATCGTCAGGGGCGCGCGAGAAGCTGTGCCGGAAGCGGACGATCTGCTCGCCGTCGAGGCGGCCTACATGGCGGCGACCCAGGCGCTGCGCGAGCTTCACGGCTGACGCAACGACGGGCTCGCAGTCAACAACTCATTTCCAACCGGGTGCCGGTGTCTTGGGGTACGCGACGGCGGGTTTGCGCGCGTCGGGGTCATTTGCGCGAGTCGTCGTGATGCCTGCCTGCAGGAGCAGGCGTTGCCGAGCGGCTGAGTGCGTGTGCGTTGTCATACAGACGAGGTCACGCGAGCCGGCCAGAGTGCATGGTCCGACAGGACTGCGCGCTGGTTACCGTCCCGGTCAGGGAGCCGGTGGCGTGCCGATGTCACTGCAAGCCGCCGGTCCACAGACACTACCGAAGGAAGCGACATGAAGACCACCCCTACGCCCAACACACTCACCCAGGCGAGTCTCGACGAAATTGCGTCGTTCGAGGGGCGGCCCTGCCTGTCCCTCTACCAGCCAACCCATCGACGCCATCCGGACAACCAGCAGGACCCGATCCGCTTCCGCCATCTGGTGAAGGCGTTGGAGACATCACTGGAACAGCAGCATGCGGCCGATGCCGTCGCGGCCCTGATCGAGCCCTTCGAGGCCCTCGAACAAGACCGCGACTTCTGGAACCACACGCAGGGTGGCCTGGCTGTGCTGGGGGCGCCGGGCCTGTTCCGAGTGTTCATCCTGCAGCGGCCGGTGGCCGAATTGGCCGTGGTATCCGACAGCTTCCATACCAAGCCGCTGCGCCAGAGGCTGCAGTCGACAGCGCGCTACCAGGTGCTGGCGCTGAACCTGCACAAGGTGCAGCTCTTCGAAGGCGATCGCGACGCGCTCGATGCTGTGGTGCTGGCAGCCGGCGTGCCGCGGACGATGACCGCAGCGCTGGGCGGCGAACTCACCGAGCCGCACACCACCGTGTCTTCGTATGGCGGTATCGGCGGCGGCCACATGGCCATGCACCACGGCAAAGGCGGCAAGAAAGACGAGATCGAGGACGACGCCGAGCGCTTTTTCCGTGCCGTAGACCGTGCCATTGTGGAGCACCACTCGCGCCCGTCTGGCCTGCCGTTGATGCTGGCGGCCCTGCCCGAACATCACCACTTGTTCCGCGCGGTCAGCCACAACCCGTTCCTGATGGCCAGCGGCCTGATGGTCGACCCGCTGGGGCTGACGCATGACGCTTTGCGGCAGCGCGCCTGGGAGGTGGTGGCGCCGCAGCAAGAGGCGCTGCAGGCAGCATTGAGTGATGCCTACGCGGTCGCCGCGGCCAAGGGGCTGGGCAGCGAAGATCTGTCGCAGGTCGCCCGTGCCGCGGTAGCCGGCCGCGTGGCGACACTGCTGATCGAAGCCGAGCGCCAGATGGCCGGGCGGATCGACGGGTCGACTGGGCACATCGATCCTGCTGATCTCGACAGCCCGCGCGTGGACGACGTGCTCGACGACCTCGGTGCGCTGGTCGAAAGCATGGGGGGTGAGGTCCATGTCCTGCCGGCCGAGCGGATGCCTTGTCGTACCGGCGTGGCGGCGAGCTTTCGTTACTGATCCGTCGCCGCTTGTCCTTTTCATGACGGCAACGCCGCGCTACACACCGGCGCTGTCTCGAACCCCAAAGGAGAACCCCATGAAGATCCAACTCAACACCGACGTCCACATCGATGGCACCGAGGCGCTGGCCGCCCAGGTGAGTGCCACGGTGGACGAGGCGCTGGAGCGCTTCAGCGAACACATCACCCGGGTGGAAGTCCATCTTAGCGACGAAAACGGCGGCAAGAGCGGGCAGCAAGACCAGCGATGCGTGCTAGAGGCTCGTCTCGAAGGCCGGCAGCCGGTGGCGGTGACCCACCACGCCGCGACGCTGGCGCAGGCGGTGCATGGCGCCGCGCACAAGCTGGCGCGTCTGCTGGACAGCACACTCGGTCGGCTGCACGACCATCGCGAGAAGGCGTCCGACCTGCCGTTGTCCGGGACGGAGCCCGAACCGCGCTGATGGGCCGCGGCCACAGCGGATTTCATCTCGCCGCGGGACGGAGCCCCATTCAGCAAGCATCGTGACGCCGACCAACGCCATCGAAGCGCTCGCTAGAACCAAGCTGGGCCTCGGTCTGGTGGTGGCGTTGGTCGTCAGGTCGATTATCGGCAAGATGACGCTGCAGGCCCTGACCGGGCATGACTTCGCTGCGGGTTCAATGTGCCCGAAGGTCGAGGCCACCCGGGACTTTATGCTTGCTTCGGGCCAACGCGCCGTCGGCTCGCTCGAACAGATCTAGGTCATGCTCGCCGGCCGTGCGGGGATCCAGGTTCGCCTGGCAACGGCAGGCGGAGCCGACCACCTGTGATGCCCTCCGACCGGCCCGCCGCGTGGTAGAGACTCGTCAAGCAGGTCGCGACCGCCTGAAGTGACAACTACGTGCCGAGCATGGGGGCGGCGCTGGCCTACTACACAATGTTCTCGCTGGCGCCGCTACTGCTGAACGTGGTGTCGGTGTCCGGGCTCGTGTTCGGTGAAGACGCAGCCCGCGACGAGACTCAGGCACAGCTACGGGATCTGATGGGTGACCGCGGTGCTAGCGCGGTGCAGGAACTGCTGGCCAGCGTGCGCGAACCCACAGAGGGCTTGACAGCCACCGCAGTGGGCCTGGTACTTCTGTTCGTCGGCGCAACCACCGTGTTTGCCGAACTGCAGAACGCGTTCGACCGGATCTGGCGGCTGCCGGGGCGGCCACCCAAAAGCGGCTGACTTACGCTCGTTCGTGCCCGTCTGATGGTATCCGGCATGATCCTCGCAGTGGGCTTCCTGCTCATCGTGTCGCTGGTCGCCAGTGCCATGCTTGCTGCCGTGGGTCGTCGTCTGGATCCTGTCTTCGGCGGCTGGCAGACCGCAGTGGAGGTCGGCAACGCCATCGGTGGCTTCCTGCTCGTGGCGTTCATGTTCGGCCTGATCTACAAGGTCATGCCGCGCCAGCGTGTCCTGGCGGCCGACGTCTGGCTCGGCGCCTTGCTCGCTGCCTTGCTCTTCACGGTCGGCAGGTGCGTCATCGGCGCCTACATCGGCCGCAGCGGCGTCGCGTCGGGCTTCGGGGCGGCCAGTTCGCTGGTGGTGGTGCTCTGGGTGTACTTTTCAGCACAGATCCTGCTGTTGGGCGCAGAGTTCACCTGCGTCTACGCCCGGACCTTCAGTTCCCTGTCGCCCGCGCCGCCGTCGTCCTCGGCCACCAGCAGGTTCTCGTGACCGTCCGGTTCAGGCGCTCGGATCTGCAACTCGCACCTGCTGCGGCCGACCCAAGTATTCATTGACAGCTCGAGCTTGGCAGCTGGACATGACGGTTGCGCAGGGTGCCGTCGGCCGCCAGCAGCGGCTCGATTCCCCCGTAAACAAGTATCTCGGACGACAACCGCCGCGGCTCAACGCACCAACAGCACCGCCGTCGTGTCCCCGGGCTTGATCTCGAGGCGCGCGCCTTGGGTCTGCAGAGATTGCGCAAGTTGTGCCGTCGGCATGCCGAAATCCTGATCCGTTATCGCCAGCGTCGCGATGCCGGCCGGATGCTCCGAGCGCTCAGCGGCGGGCTCACGCCCTGCCAATGCTGCGCAATCGATCCATCCAAGGCTCGCCGGGCCAGACGAGTTCCGATTTCACACGTTGCAGCCGTGCACAAACTTCTTGAGCGACGCAGCCGACCTCGGAGTTGTCGGTCATCTGCAGCACGGCCACCGGATCCATGAATGCGACCACCAGACGCCCCTCCGCCTCCTCGTGCACGAAAACCATGAAGGACTCCGGCGGTTGACGCGTGAAGCTGCGCGCTTCTCGCAGCCAAGTGTTGAGAACCGGCGGTAAACGCACGTCGAAGTGACAGTTGATAGACCATGTGCGCGCCGCCGCACCGACGGCAACAGCTTTGTCGCCGACGCTGTTTTGGCCGGGCTTCTTGCGGGTTGGCTTGCGTCACGACGCGTGCGTGCCAACGCAGTGAACGGAAGTTCCAGCGCACCGTCGCATTACAGACGCCTCTGCGCCTGGAGCGCTTGCTCAGGCAGTGTGTTTCACAACGGAGGTTTCCATGAAGTCAATGATCTCGATCGTTACTGGTTCGGTGCCCGCGCTCGCCAGTGGCGTTGTGTTCGCCCAGGACGGCAACATGATGAATGGCGGCGCTATGTGGGGCGGCGGCTGGATGGGCGGCTACTGGCTCCCCATCCTGCTGGTCGTCGTGGTCGGCGTGGTCGTTTGGGTCGTTCTGCAAAAGCGCCAGTGACCCAAGAGGACTGCGACCTGCATCGGGTTGGTCATCAGCGAACCGCGGAGCCGCCACCATGCAGCCGGTCTTGGCCGTTTCCCGCATTTACGGCGCGTCCTGCGCACTGGCCCATGTGGCTCAAATCCAGTTGGGTGACAACAACACACGATCAGCAGGCAAGGAACAGGTTCGTTCGTCGCACCCCGAATTCCGACTAGCGGAGATGACCGATGACCGAACAGGGGGACCAGCCGACCCAGGACGAAGTGGCGAAGAAGGCCTGCGCCATCTCTGTGAAAGAAGGCCGTCCGCAAGGGCATTCAGACCAGCACTGGTCGGACGCCGAAGCCCGATTGCAGCATGCCGGCACTTAGTGACCAGTCGCCGAAGTACCGGGCGATCACTGACAGCGCAGCGGGACGGCGCGCGAGGCTTACCGCAGCATCCGCGAATGTCAGCGGCCTATGATCAAAGAACAAAGCGATCGAATTACCCTTTGCAACGCAACTCGAAATTCTGACCGAGTTGTATGGTGGATCGAGATGGATTTCATCGCGCCGCTTCTGGCGATGTGATTGTCGCTCAACTCATGCCACTTCTGTTACTCCACTCCTGTTACTCCACTCCTGTTACTCCACTCCGATGCGGTTCTTTTCGGGAAGGCCGCTGGCCGCCGTGCGGTTCTGAGTTCGTTATCTGAACGTGAGCCGACTATCCAGTTCGCCCAGCCGTACCCGAACTTCATGCAGTCCCTGAGAGGATATTGCGCCTGATGCGATACGATTCGAATCGAGCAGCGCACCGTCCAGCGTGATGCTCGCGATGCCACGGCTCACGGCGTTCGGGTTCTCGACGACGATGTGGACCTCCCCCGCGCCAACGCGGATCCACGCTTCAAAACCCTTCCACTCGGGAGGAATGCAGGGGTCAAGGCGAAGCTGACCGTCTTCCTTTTGGAGGCCGAGGATCGCTTCGATGCCGAGACGGTAAGCCCATGCTGCGGCGCCGGTATACCAGCTCCAGCCGCCGCGACCGATCCACGGTGCGCAGCTGAAGACGTCGCCGGTCAGAACGTAGGGCTCGGCTCGATATCGCTCGGAATCTGCGACGCTCTGAGTGCGCAAGATCGGATTGATGATCTGGAAAACGCGCGCCGCGCGCTGTCCGTCCCCACGCGCCGCGTGCGCCCACCCCAGCCAGGTGGCCGCGTGGGTGTATTGTCCGCCGTTTTCCCGAACGCCCGGCGGGTATGCACGAATATATCCAGGGTCGTGCACAGTGACATCAAACGGTGGACGCAGCAGCAAGACGAGCCTGTCCTGCTCATGCACAAGTTGTTCTTCTGCGGCGCGCATCGCCAGCTTCGCTCTTTCCTTGTCGCCAACACCCGAAAGAACCGCCCACGATTGCGCAATCGAATCGATCGTACATTCGCGCCCGGTCTTTGAGCCGACCACCGAACCGTCGTCATGAAAAGCCCGGACGTACCATGAGCCGTCCCATGCACTCGCCTCGATCGCAGCGCGCAGCGTCTCCGAGCGAGAGCGCCATGCAGCGGCTTCTGCTGCCAGCGACTCGATGCCTTCGCAGACGTCGGCAAAGCGGTTCATGGTGTCGCACAGAAACCAGGCGAGCCACACGCTCTCGCCGAGCCCTTTTTCGCCAACCCGATTCATCCCGTCGTTCCAGTCGCCACCGGCCATCAGTGGCAGCCCATGAGTTCCCGCAGTCAGGGCACGATGCAGTGCCCGCCGGCAGTGTTCCACAAGCGGTTCAATCTCTCGGGAGTGCGAAAATTCGGCGTATCGATCGGGCTCCTGGTCTGCCAGCGGCGCGCCCTTCAGGAACGGAACCCGCTCAGCCAGAATCGATGCATCGCCGGTGGCTGCGACGTAGCTCGCGGCAACGTAGGGAAGCCACGCCATGTCGTCGGAGCATCGTGTACGCACGCCACGCCCGGAAGGCGGGTGCCACCAATGCAGGACGTCCCCCTCCTCGAATTGATGGGCTGCAGCTTCAAGGATGTGTGCGCGCGCGCGGTCGGGCGCGACGTGCAGGAGCGCGAGCACGTCCTGGAGCTGGTCCCGAAACCCGAATGCACCACTCGATTGATAGAACGCGGTCCGACCGAAGACCCGAGATGACAGGCTTTGATAGAGAAGCCACCGATTGAGCATGAGATCCATTGGCGGCTCCGGAGTCTTCACGCGCACACATCCGAGGAGTTCATCCCAGAATGCTCCCAACTCGTTCCACGCCGCATCTACTGCTTCTCGTCGCCGGAAGCGGGCGACAAGCGCAATGGCCTCCTTTCGTGTCGACGCTTGTCCCAGTATGAAGTGGGTGACGATTTCGTCGTGTTCTTCCCCTGCTGCGCCGAGCTCGACGTGCATCTGCAACGCTCCGCAGGGATCGCCGTCGTCGGCCAGGCGGCCACTCAGTCCCCAGCGCGTGAGCGCATCCGGGCTGGCGTAGTCGCCAGCATGTCCCAGGAACTCGGTCCGGTCAGTCGTAAACCCGTGCAAGTCGAGTTCGGAGGCGAGGAACGCGACCCGGCCGGCGAATTCGGCATGCCAGTCGCACGTGGCGAGCAGGCAGGCGTTCGCACCGTCGAGCTCGGATTCAATGTAAGCGCTTTGCTCTTCGCGCAAACTTCCCAGCACCCACTCGACGTAGTAGGTCGCCGTGAGGCGCCGGTGACGCGGAAGACTGTTCTTCAGGCGAAGACGCGCGATCTTGAGCGGCGCATCCGGCGGCACAAAGATCGTGAGCTCCTGCTGCAGGCCGTGGCTCTCGCGCACGTATTTCGTGTACCCGGCGCCATGATGTACCTGCGTTTCGACGTCTCCTCCGGCCGGCAGCGGCGTCGCCGACCAGACCGCAGCAGTTTCCTCATCCCTCAGGTAGAGAACTTCGGACGGGGTGTCAAACACCGGATCATTTCGCCACGGCGTGAGGCGATTCTCACCAGCGTTTTCAGACCAGGTCGAGCCGAGAGACGACTCGCTGACAATGCAGCCAAACTCCGGGTTTGCAAGCACATTGCACCACGGAGCCGGGGTCGGCTGGCCCGGACGGACGGAGATGACGTACTCCCGACCATCCTCGGAAAAGCCGCCAGTACCATTGTCGAAGAGCAGCGCCGGACGAGCGGGCACAGACGGTGCAGTTGTCTCTCCTACCAGGGTCGGCTCGATGCGCGGAAGCCCTGGCTGGCGCTTATTGGGTCGGCCCATCTGGACCGCAAGAGAACCATCGCGTGTGTCGAGGACGACTCTCGCGGTTGCCGTAAGGCGTCGACACGCCTCGTCATTGAGCTGATCCACGGCGAGGAGATGTACTCCTCCGCGCTTGCCCATCCATCCACCCAGATTTGCCTGCGCCAGTGAGTTGCGCAACGTACCCAAACCGTCGGTGGCATAGCCCGAGGGCTCTTCGTCGAGGATCACGAAGTCGAAGCCGACTCCACACGATCGAAGGTAACGCTGCGCCAGGGCGACTTCGTGGACGAGCATCGCCCCGGGGTCACCGACCCGCATGACGAGGATCGGAAGGTCGCCTGATATCCCCTGGCCCCAGAACGCATTCTTGCGCGGGCGCGGGAGAGAAAGAGCTGCTTCGGCTTCCGGGCCGGCACCCGGTGGTGCGCGGAATGTCGGATCCACGAACAGGAGTGCGGAGAACAGGCGCTGGACCGCGGGCAGAAGATCCGGGGCAAGCCCGGCGCGCGCCAGGCGTCCTGGACTCTGCCCTTGTGCGTCCTGGAACGCCCACCGAACGGCCTGCATCGATCCGTATTGCGTGGCGAGTGCGACCGCCGCGCTGCGCGAGCGGGCTACCGTCGTGACGAACGCGAAGGTTGCCGACTGGTTAGGCGCCAGCACCACCTCTGCAGTGAGAGCCATCAACGGATCGATCACCGCGCCGACGCGGCCCTGGGCGGCCCTGGGGCGATCCGCAAGCCACTGGGGTGAACGAATGTTTCCGCAGCGCCCGAAGAAGTCGGAACGGTCCGTCTGGTAGCCGCCAAATTTCACCGCCTCGCCCTCGGATACCAGTCGATGCACGAGGACCGCCCGACCCTCGTTGGCAGACCGCGGACGGCGCGTGAAGACCAGGGCATCCAGCCTGGCGACGTACTCGCTCTCAATGAACATTCGCGCGAACGCCGGATGACTTGCTGCATCTGCGAGGTTCTGCAGCACCGGCTCACCCGCGCTGGTCAGCGAGAGCTGCCTGGGCCTGTCTGACTCGTTGTGAAGGGTGACCCGGCGCAGCTCGACGTCATCTGCGGGTGCGACTGCAATGGCCACATGAACAGAGATCCCGTGGTCCCGCTGATGAAACTCCGCCTTGTGTGCTGCATAAGTCGTCCGACCCTGCTCCGACGTCGCCAGCCAGGTGTTGCCCCCGTCCGCGTCGTGAACATAAAACCAGATGCCGTCGCCATCGCAGGTCGAGTCGGGCTGGTAGCGAGTGAGAGCGAGCCCCTGCCAGCGAAGGCCGCCGCCACCGCGATCGCTGAGAATGGTCGAGAGACGGCCATTGCCAAACACGAACGCTTGTGGCCTGCCCTGCGCTTCGGGTGACCATGGGTTCGCCGCAGGTAGAGGCGACGCCGTTTCGTCATCGTCATCGCCGTCATGATCGGGGATCGGTACGAGCGGCCACTCAGTGGGCGTAGTGGTCGGCGCACGCTCGTTAAGCAGCATTTCCCCGGCGTTTATCGATGGCTCCGCATGAAAGCGGTCCACCATGATTTGCGAGTTGAAATGGTTGTCGAGCGCAACGAGCAGCATGCCCTGATGGTGCGCCATGTACGATCGCACCATCGTGGACGATTCCTTATGCGTCCCCAATGCGCTATCGGGATGAAAATCGATCGCCTCGAACAGGCCCCAGGTTCCGCCCATGCCCATCGTATTGAATCGTGCGACGTTGTCGGCCACGGCCTTGGGCCGAATGGACACGGCGAGCACCGATGCGTAGGGCGCGACCACCAGATCGTCTTCGAGGTCACGTTTGAAGCCAAGCCCGGGAACGCCGAAGGAACGGTATTGATAGGTTTCGTGCGCGTCGAGCCGGGAATAGGCCGATTCGGAGATTCCCCAGGGAATGCTGTTTTTGGCGCCGTAGGCAATCTGGGCGTCGACTGCGAACTCGGCACTCTGTTGAAGCAAAGTTCCCTGACGACTCCGCATCAACAGCGACGGCATCAGATACTCGAACATCGTCCCACCCCAGGAAAGGAGGGTCGGGCCGCCGCCCGCTCGCGTCATCGGGCGTCCGAGCGCATACCAGTGAGACTCCGGTACGTCGCGCTTGATGATGGCAAAGTAGCTCGCCAGACGCGCTTCGGATGCCAACAAGTCGTAATAGTGTGGATCAGCCTCATCAGCTGAAACGTTGTAACCGATGTGAAAGAGCTTCCGTTCGTGATCAAAGAGCAGGCGGAAATCCATCGCGTACGCTTCGCGCTCCGCCCGATTCGCAAGGCTCAGTAACTCCTCTCGCAATCCCTTTGCGCTTTCACCGCCGCGCCCGAATGCCTCGCGCAAACGTGCGACCGAGCGCTCGAGTTCGTCGGATAGCAGGCCGCTGCGACGCTGCGCGGACGCCCAGGTTTCAAGCTCGGCGGCAAGCCTGCGTGCCGCGGCCGGAACCTCATCGAGTCGCAGATGGGCGGACAGATCGAGCGAGCGCCCGGCGGGCTCTGACGTGAGCGCCAGCCACGGGACTACCGAGTCAATTTCGCGCCGAATCTGTTGCAGGTCTTGTTCGAGGCACTCGATCGACGTTCGCAGTGAATGCAGATGGTCGGCTTCGTGCCGATAGACTCCGGTTTGCAAAAGCGTCAGCAGTACGCGATTGAAGTTCGCCGACGTCTCGTCGCACAAGGTCACAACTCGGTAATAGGCTGTGGCCATCGAAGCATCCCGGCTGCCTTCAACTTGCGCGTGCATGTGCGCCATGGCCGCCCGCAGTGAGCTGGCCGCCGCCGCACTTTCGGGACTGACCTTCGCAGCGTCGACCCGTCGTTCCAGGCTTGCCAGGCTGTCCTCAACTAGAGCAAGGGAGTCGCCGAGGCCAGACCACGCTTGTGCGGGGATGACAAAACCTTGGGCGGCGTCTTGACACCCTTTCTTCAGCGCCAGGAGACAACCGGCAAGGTTGCCACTGTCGACCGTGGACACGTACCGCGGCAGAAGTGGCTCGAGGTTCCTTGTTTCATACCAGTTCAGGAGATGACCGCGATAACGGGCCAATCGCCCGATGGTGTCGAACGAGCGGCGCAATCGCAGCGCCAGTTCGCTCGGTCCGATGTAGCCGAAATCATAGGCCGACAGGGTCGAGAGCAACATCAAACCGATGTTCGTCGGTGAGGTGCGATGCGCGGTCTGCTCGCGAGGCGCTTCCTGATAGTTGTCGATCGGCAGCCACTGGTCGGCGGGCCCGACAAACGTCTCAAAGAAGAGCCACGTTCTCCGGGCCAGGAGGCGCAGACGTTTTTCGTCCGCCGCGTCGAGCGGGGGATTGCGAGGCGCACGTGGCATGCTGATCCAGCGCGCAATTTCCGGCGCCACGGCCCAGGCTACGAGTATGGGTCCTGCGAAAATAAGAGCCGTTGGCCTGAGCCATGCCACCAGCGCAGCAATCCCGACCGCGAGCAGCGGCGACCACAACATTTCCAGCCAGAGAACGGTGCGCAAGGCTCGGTTCGAGAAACTCAGGGCCGAGTTTGCAGCGGAGGTCCATTGGAGCAGGAGCTTCCGGGTGATCGTGGTTCGAACCAGTACACGCGTAATCGCATCGACCACAACGATCGACTCGTGCAGGACAAAAACGATCGCCAGTGCGCATCGTGCAAGGGTTTCACGGCGTCTTCCCCGCTCGGCAAGCGCTGGCATGAGCGGCAACAGCAAGGCACCTGCCGCGAGTAAGGTGACGAGCAGCGGATTCACGGGCAACACCGTCCATCCCGCCACCAGCAAGAGGCACAGGCAAGGGCCGACGATACTGCGCCTCAGGTTGTCGGCGATCTTCCAGCGATCGATGGAGGTGAGCCGGTTCGGAAGGGTGCTGACGCCGGACGACGGAACGCGCGGAAGCAGCCACGGAACCAGCTGCCAGTCACCACGCACCCACCTGTGCATGCGCCGCGACCAGGTCGCGTAGTGGGTGGGATATTGCTCATAGAGAACGATGTCGGAAGCCAGCGCAGTCCGCCCGTGCACGCCCTCGAAAAGGTCATGGCTCGCGAGCGTGTTCTCCGGTACACGCCCCTGCAGGCTGCGAGTGAACGCGTCCACGTCGTAGATACCTTTGCCGCAATAGATGCCGGACCCGAACAAATCCTGATAGAGCTCCGAGGATGCGTGGGTGTAGATGTCAAAGCCTGTGTTGCCCGCGAAAATCAGCGCAAAACGGGTTGAGAGGACGCTCGTGGGTGAGGTTTCCAGGCGAGGCTGGACGACCGTGTAGCCGGCGAGGACGCGGCCGGTCGTTGTGTCGAAGGTGGCGCGATTCAACGGGTGTGCGAGGAGGCCAATCAGCCGCTGTGCGGCCCCCAGCGGAAGCTCGGTGTCACTGTCGAGGGTAATGACGAACCGAATACCCTGGAGCCACGCGGGATCACCCACCCGCCGCACAAACGTCGTGTCATCGTCGCCACGCAGCAGCCGGTTCAGCTCCTCGAGCTTGCCGCGTTTGCGTTCCCATCCCATGAACCGGCCCTCGGCCGGATTCCAGCGTGGCTCGCGGTGGAGAAGCAGAAAGGGACCCGTCTCACCGTCACCGTGCCTGTTGTTGAGCAAGGCGATGCCCTCGGCGGCGCTCTCGAGAAGCTCTCCGTCCTCCGGTATCTCGGTGGCGTCCAGGTAATCAGTTAGCAAAGCGAACCCGAGCATCGGGTCGGGGTTTGACAGATAGTGAAGCTCGAGCTGCTCAAGCATGCCCCGCACGTCCTCAACACGGGCGAACTGCGTCGGGATCACGACGAGCGTGCGGGCGTCGTCGGGTACCCCTTCGGAATAATCAAGCTTGGGAAGCCGGCGCGGCGGCAACAGTTTTGCATACACCCATTGCACGACCAAAGCGCTCAAGGACCAGAGGGGCGCGACAGCGAGCATGCAGGCGAACACGAGTGCGACTTTGGAAAACGGCGACCACATCGCATGCGAAGCCTGGGCCGCGTACCACCACACCAGCAGCAGCGGCCCGGCAGTGAGCGTTGCGAGCGGCAGGAAGTAGGCGAACGTAGGAAATCTTGTAACGAGACGGCGCACGCGCTCGAGCCCCTTGGGACGAAAGCCGAGCTGCGCCTCGAGCACCCGTCGTCCTTCGCCGACCAGGTAGTACCCTGCGTGGCCGCGGCGAGGACCATGAGTCGCTTTGCGGGCGAGAAGGACTGCTTGACTCGCGACGTCTTCCTCCGTTATCCCGGTGTTCCACGCAAGGTCTTCGACCGCTTTGCGATAGTCGTCACAGGTGTCGAAGTCCATCCGGGCATAGACGTTTGCCGGATCGCTTCGGAGCACTGTCTCGACGCAACTGTGCTCTTCGAAAAACACCTGCCAATCCATCTCCGCGAGCAAGCGCAGCTCGCGAATCGCGCACTCCACTCCCACCGAAGGATTCAGGGGCGGGTTGCCGTCCGACCTGCGAGCGCGCGAGTCGGCGACATCTTGCAGCCCGACACCGGGCACCTTGAGCTCGGCAAAAAAAGACAGGAGGCTGCGGAGCACCGAGGCGCGCAGCATCGTCGGCAACGCCCAGAGCTCGGCAATGCTCAGTGGGACTATCTTCTGGTATGCGGCGACGAAGCTGTCCAGCGTCGAACGGTCCAGTTCAATGCCCTTGCGCGCGATGAGCTCGCGTGTCAGCGCATCGATTCGTGGCAGGCCTTCATCGGGACCGGTGGCGAGCCGGGGCAGGCGCCGCACGAATCCAGGTGGGAGGTCTTGAGCGACTTGACGCGCGACGCGACGGACAATGTAGTAGTTATCGAGAAACCACTCCGCCGGCCTTTGCAGCGCAGCGTCATCGACGCCTCTGGTGGCCAGATGGTTGTAAACGGATTCGAGATTGGTGCCGAAGGGGGGCAGCGTGAAGCGACTCCATCCCGCACCTGAGGCTCGCCGAACGTTCCGCTGCGTTTCGGCGACCAGGATTGCCTCGTCGTCGAGCGTGGGTGCAGTTGCACCGTCCGTTATGTCCTCATGAGCCGTCAAGCGATCTCCGGTGTATAGGTCCCACGCAGCGGCGGTGCGCGTCGCTTGTCGGATACGCCACGGGATTGCAGATCAGACTTCGGTACATCCTGAAGCACCAGGAGCGAGACTTTCGAATGCGTCAACAGATGCGCGGTCACGCTGCCACATGGCCGCTCGAGGTTGCACCTGCCGCCATGCGCCGAAAGCACAATGAGGTCGATCTGCGTTCTTGCCGACAGTTCGACGAGGAACTGCCGCTTGTCCGCCTGACGATCAACGTGTGTGCGTATCAGCGATTCGTCGTACCCCACGTGGTGACGCAGTGTCTCCAGGTACCGGGTGGCCTGGGCCTCGAGACGTGTCGCGAGGTCTCGTGCCAGCTGCAGATCCTCGGGAGCGGCAAGGATTCGGGTGGGCAACGGTTCCGCCACGACATGGACGAGCACGAGCTGCGCTCCGTGAGCCCGGGCTATGCTCTCGGCGGTGGGCAGCACGCTTTCGGTCCGCAGCGAACCATCGAGCGGTACGAGGATGCGTTGCGGTGGGACGAAGGTTGGCGGCACTCCTCTCCCTCGGGCAATGAGCACCGAGCTGTGCGCCGCCGCTAGCAATTGTTGAGCCGTAGAACCGAGTTCCCAACAGGGACGTTCGTTCTCTTCGTGGCTGCCCAGAACCACGAGATCGGCTCCGAGTTCAGTCGAAAGCGCAGCGATGCGTTCCGCGGGTCTGCCTTGCTCGAGTCGAACGCCAATCCGGCGGCCGGACACACGTGCGGCCTCTTGCTCCAGCCGTTCCAGCCGAGCCCTTGCTTCCTGGCGGGTTATTTCCCAACCCAAAGCATTGGTGGTGTGCAGGCCGAAGCTGTCGTCATGATGCTGCATCACATGCATCAACGTGACCGCGCTGTCGAACGTACTCGCGAGCGATAACGCGTAGGCGATGCAGATGGCGGAGCTTGACGAACCGTCCAGGCAAACAAGGATGTGCTGGATGCCGTGCCTCGGACCCGGATCGCTCGCACGGGCATGCTCTGTTCCCTTTTCAAGATAAGTGACCTGGGTTTCTGTGTGCAACTGTGGATCTGTCATTTTTTTGTACCTTTCAAGAAATTTGTGCCTGAAACTTTCATAGCCACGTCCATAGCCATGTCGACATTGCCACTACACATGATCCGCGCCTCGGCGCAGCTCATGTGTAGTGGCCTCGACGCAACCGGGCCTGGAGATCACTTCGCTCTCGACGGATGGCGCGGTCGGCGTAGTGCCGTAGCGCACTCGGCGTCACGATGATGTGACCGCCGCGTCAGTCTTCTCGGCGAGCCGCGTCAGAAGCGCGGTCCAGGACTTCACGAAAGCTTTGGCGCCCTCGTCCTGGAGTTGTGCCGCCATCGCATCAATGTTCACGCCGACGTTGACATGCCGGGCGATCACTTCCTCGGCTTCCTCTCCATCAACCGCCAGCGGCAGCCCGACCTCGCCATGTTCGGCGAAGGCGAGCAGCGTTTTCTCGGGTATCGTATTGACGGTATACGGCGAGGCGAGCGCCTTCACGTAGAGAATGTCCGAAGCTTCGGGGTCCTTCGTCCCGGTACTGGCCCACAGCACTCGCTGGGGTCGCGCGCCGGCATTCTGCGCGCGCTGCCAGCGTGGCGACGCATGCAGTGCACGAACCGCGGTGTAGATCTGGCCGGCTACGGCAACGCCCAGCTGGTTCTTCAGGGCGGCAGGCACTTTCGGCGCTGCCGCTACGTCCCACCGGCTGACGAACACCGAGCCCACCGACCGGATGTCCGGGTCGAGGCCCGCCTCGATTCGCCGCTCGACCCCGCGCAACCACGCGTCGGCAGCGGCGAGGTACTGTTCGCACGAGAAGAGCAGTGTCACGTTCACCGGAATACCGGCGAAGGTGGCTTCTTCGATAGCCTGGAGCCCCTCCCTGGTTCCGGGAATCTTGATGTGCAGGTTCGGCCTGCCAGCCCGGGCAAACAGATCCTTCGCGGCTCGCAGTGTCGATGCCGTGTCGTGAGCGAGCAGTGGCGAGACCTCGAGCGAGACCCAGCCATCCACGCCGTTCGTTCGCTGATGAATCGGCCGAAAGAGGTTTGCTGCCCGTGCGAGATCGTCAATGGCGAGGTCGAAGAAGAGCGCTTCGCCGGTGCGCCCGGTCCGCACGCCATCGCGGATGGCGTCGTCGTAGGCGGTACTGCCATTCAGTGCATGCTCGAAGATGGTCGGGTTTGAGGTGAGCCCGGTTACGAACAGATCGTCGATATAGCGCTGAAGAGTTCCAGAGTCGAGGAGATCCCGCGTGATGTTGTCGAGCCAGATGCTCTGCCCCAGACCGTGCAGCATTGCTGTCGCTTTCATGTTGTGGAGCCCCATGTCCAGTTCCGGATTTCCGGCAAGTCCTGGCCGTTCTTGTCGATGTACTGCTTGTGCAGGACGAGCTTGTCCTTGAGTTGCTGCTGCAGGTGGATGCCCTCATCGCCGGTCTGCGGCAGGCGATCGATGGTGTCCATGACGAGATGGAACCGATCCAGGTCGTTCAGCACCGTCATATCGAACGGTGTGGTGATGGTGCCCTCTTCCTTGTAGCCGCGAACGTGAATGTTCTTGTGATTGGTGCGCCGGTAAGTCAGCCGATGAATCAGCCAGGGGTAGCCATGGAACGCAAAGATGACCGGCTTGTCCGTGGTGAAGATTTCGTCGAAATCCGCGTCGTTCAAACCGTGCGCGTGTTCGAGGGGTGGCTGAAGCTTCATGAGATCAACGACGTTGACCACGCGGATCCTTAACTCAGGCAGATGCTCCCGCATGATGGAAACAGCGGCCAGCGTCTCCAGCGTAGGCACGTCGCCACAGCAGGCCATGACGACGTCCGGCGTAGCGCCCTGGTCGTTGCTGGCCCACTGCCAGATGCCGATACCTTCGCTGCAGTGCTTGACGGCAGCATCCATAGTCAGCCATTGCGGTGCCGGGTGCTTGCCAGCGATCACCAGGTTGACGTAGTGACGGCTGCGCAGGCAGTGGTCCATCACCGACAGCAGGCAATTGGCGTCGGGCGGCAGATAGACCCGCACGATCTCTGCCTTCTTGTTGACGACATGGTCGATGAAGCCGGGATCCTGGTGCGAAAAGCCATTGTGGTCCTGCCGCCAGACGTGCGACGCCAGGAGGTAGTTGAGTGACGCGATCTTCTGCCGCCAGGGCAGGTGGGCGGCCACTTTGAGCCACTTGGCGTGTTGGTTGAACATCGAATCGATGATGTGGATGAACGCCTCGTAGCAGTTGAAGATCCCGTGCCGGCCGGTGAGCAGGTAGCCTTCGAGCCAACCCTCGCATTGGTGCTCACTGAGCATCGAGTCGAGTACGTGGCCGGCTGGCGCGAGAAACTCGTCATTCGGCATGGTCGCTGCGTCCCACTGGCGATTCGTGACTTCGAACAGGGCTTCGAGCCCGTTGGAGAGCGTCTCATCCGGGCCAAAGACGCGGAAATTCCGCTGCGTGCTGTTCAGTTTGGTGACGTCACGCAGAAACGGTCCGAGCATGCGCGTGTCACCCTTTCCCTTCACCCCGGGCGTGGGCACAGCCTGCGCGTATTCGCGAAAGTCGGGCATCCGCAGATCCCGAAGCAACAGGCCACCGTTGGCATGAGGATTCGCCCCCATGCGGCGTGCGCCATCAGGCGCCAGCTCGGCGAGTTCTGGTATCAGCCTCCCCCCCTGGTCGAAAAGTTCATTGGGGCGGTAGCTCTGCAACCAGTCTTCCAGCAGCGCGAGGTGCTCGGGGTGCACGGCTGGGTCCGAAAGCGGCACCTGGTGTGCGCGAAAGGTGCCTTCAATCTGACGGCCGTCGATCACCTTTGGCCCGGTCCAACCCTTGGGTGACGCAAGAACAATCATCGGCCAGCGCGCACGTGTGAGGTCACCCTCGCTGCGCGCCTGCTGCTGGATTTCCTTGATCTGGTCCACCGCGCGCTCAAGCGCTATAGCCATGGCCTCATGCATCCGCATCGGCTCGTGACCTTCGACAAAGATCGGCGTCCACCCGTAGCCGCGCAGAAGTTCGTTCAACTCCTCGCGGGTGATGCGGGCGAGGATCGTCGGATTGGCGATCTTGTAACCGTTGAGATGCAGGATCGGAAGTACCGCGCCGTCGGTCGCCGGGTTCAGAAACTTGTTGGAGTGCCAGGCGGTGGCAAGTGGGCCTGTTTCCGCCTCGCCGTCACCGACGACGCAGGCGACGATCAATTCGGGATTGTCGAACGCCGCGCCGAACGCATGGCTGAGCGAATAGCCCAGCTCACCGCCCTCGTGAATCGAGCCGGGACACTCCGGTGACGCATGACTCGGGATCCCCCCGGGAAAGGAAAACTGAAGAAACAGCCTGCGCAACCCGGCCTCGTCCTGGCTGATGTCGGGATAGATCTCGCTGTAGGTTCCCTCGAGGTATGTGTTACCCACCACGGCCGGACCGCCGTGCCCGGGCCCAGAGACGAAAATCATGTCGAGGTCGTATTTCTTGATGACCCGATTCAGATGCACGTAAATGAAGTTCTGACCAGGTGTCGTTCCCCAATGCCCCAGCAGCATGTGCTTGACATCAGCGAGTACCAGCGGTCGTCTCAGCAGCGGGTTGTCGCGCAGATAGATCTGAGCCACCGAGAGATAGTTGGCAGCCCGCCAGTAGGCATCCATTTTGTGAAGCAGCGCGGTCGAAAGCGTGTTGGCGGTCATGGGCTTGTCTCTGATTGAGGCCTTGCCTCTGATTGATGAGGCCTTGCCTCTGATGCATGAGAGGCATGAGAGGCATGAGAGGCATGAGAGGCATGAGTGATGCCGAGAAGGTCGCAAGCCATCTCCGCTATCGTGCGTTCTTCATCTGTTTTCATCACGCGCACCAAAACCCGACCGGTCGACGTCGAGACCACCGGTTCATTGGCCGCGTTTCGTGCTTCGTCGAGTTCGATTCCGAGAAAGGAAAGCGCATTACAAACCCGCTTGCGAACCGGGGGAGAGTTCTCGCCGATGCCGCCTGCGAATACCAGCGTGTCGAGCCCGCCCAGAGCGGCTGCGAACGCGCCGATCCATTTTTTTATCTGGTAGCAGAACACTGCGACTGCTTCGGCCGCGCGGTCGTCCCGATCTTCACACTTGAGCAACTCGCGCATGTCAGAGCTGGTTTCAGACATTCCGAGCAGGCCCGATCTGGAAGTCACCATCTCGTCCAGTTGCTCGGCGCCAAGGCCTTCGAAGCGTGCCAGATAACAGAGCAGCCCGGGATCGAGATCACCGGATCGAGTGCCCATCGGTACACCACCTGTCGGGGTAAATCCCATGCTCGTATCAACGGGCTTGCCGTCATATACGGCGGCGAGGCTCGCTCCACTGCCGAGGTGCGCGAGGATCACCCGACCTCTCGCGGCTGCCACGCCGTCCAGGCGAGCCAGTTCACGCAGCAGAAAGGTGTAGGACAACCCGTGAAACCCGTACCTGCGCACCCCTTGCGCTTCAAAGCGGCGTGGAATCGGCAAGAGCCGGGCAACACGTGGCAACTCATGGTGAAAGGCGGTATCGAAACAGGCGACGTGGGGCACGTCAGCAAATCGCTCGATAAACGCTTTGGCCAGGAAGATCTCTCCGGGCAGATGTTGGGGAGCCAACGGGCTGAGTGCTTGCATGTCCTCGAGCATCTTCGCGGTGATTCGCTGCGGTTCGGCGTACCTGGGACCGCCATGAACCACACGATGGCCCACTGCAGTCAGGGAGAGGAGCCCGTTGCGTTTCTCGAACCAGTCCATCAACACACCCGTGGCTGCGGTGTAGTCCGGGGCATGCACGATGCGCGAGTCCTGGTCGTCGAGATTCGCGCCATCGACTCGCAGGGTGGACTCACGCAGCCCGATACCTTTCAGTTCACCCACCAGCGTTCGCCGAAGGGACTCTCCCGGTGCAAACAGCGCAAACTTGATGCTCGACGAACCCCCATTGAGGACCAGGATCCTGGAGTCATTCTGGCTCATGACGATCCAGGTCGTTCGGGAAGCCGGGAGCAGTCAATTGACGGCACGTGGAGCCGTACCCCGTGGGCACAATGCCGCGAATGCCCAGTCTCATAGCGACCTCGACGAACATTGGCGCGTTCTCGATATAGAGCGCCCGATGGACCGACGCTCCACGCCCACCATCCTCTCTTCCCGATGACTCCGGTCAGCTCGCGCCGCTGCGGAACCCGAGTTGTTCTTCCTGTCGGCTAGCACTGCATGCGTCGCGCCCCTCGCCGGAGCCTGTTCACAGAAGTCTCCGAGTTGCCTTCCGGTTTGGTCCCGGTTGGTGTCGGCGGCGTGGTGCTCGTGTTTCTTCATCAGGGTCCTCATTTCGCAATCTCGCACTCTTCGAAACCTGAGGCTTCGCAGGGATCGTGAAGGCACCCAAAGATGTCATGGATGGCATTGAGCCGCGTCAGGCGCATCGCTTGTTGTCCGCACGCACGATCGTCCAAGGCGCGGCAAGGTTGCGCGTGCGCTCCAGTATCTTGTTGCGAATTGCGCTGATACGTCTTCCAGTACTTCACAGCCTGATCGCCGATCGGACTGCATTCCCACTGCTTGAGCGGATCCGATTCGTGCTCTACCAGGCACTGCTTCCGCTCGGCATTGCCGATGCCGAGGCAGTACCTGAGGAGCTTGATACGCAAGCCGACCAGCGGATGCTGCGACCGTCGCGGCGCGCATCGTCCAGCGTGCGCTCAAAGCGCCTTTTATTGTCCTCCCTGGTGACCTTCCCAACGGCCTTCAAACCCTTCCATTCCGACGGGAAGATCCTCTGGCCTTGCAGGCATGGCAACTATCTTTCTTTCATCCCCACTTCGCGCTTCGAACCGGTGCTCGACATGTAAAGCCGAATGCGTCTGTTCACGACGCGCCCTTCAACCACTGAAGACAGCCCTGTAGCCGCTCTTGTGGAACTGCTCAAACTGTAGAGCGCTCCAGGCAATGTAGTCAGTACGCTGTCGTACACAGGACAGAAGTGCGTGGGCCGTCTCCGTGTCACGCTCGACGCGATCAGGGTCGACGAATTTCCAATTCTCGATGTTTGGGTCGAAGTGCGCCGCCCCAATCGAGAAAGACCAAACGAGCCATCTTTTGACCAGGGTTTCTTGGACTACCGGCGGGTTGTCGGCGTATTGCTGCTCTCGCATCTCCACCGTCTCGTTGGACAAGTCGCCTTCACTGGGCTTCGAATCGCGCATCTCGTCAGCGTTCCGGGCTGCGCCGGCATCGCTTTGCGCTTCGCGGGAGGGTTCTGCGATGGTTGCCATCCGGATGACGGGAACGCCCTCTAAAGTTACACCACCACAAGATTCCAGCGAACACTGTGCCTGGACTTCCTCGGTCTGCGTCGAGCAGTGGGCCAGGCATTCGGCTGGCCGCTGATGCATAGCACGGGTGCAATCGATAAGGTCCCCAAATGTTGCCACTTTCATCGGCACGAGTTCTCCGTCTTGAGATAGCCAGTCCAGAGGCGTATGCGGGGTAGAGGTCAATGGTCCGTTTCGTGGACGGTTGCGCCGTACTTCAAGTTCGAGACCGATGACGCATGCCGGATTGGTCGCAAGGTAGCGGCCACCATCGTCCAGAGCGGAACGTCGCACGCGTGAAAAGGATCGGCTTGGCTTAACGATGCCTACGCGCAAGCGACACTATCGTTGTCCCGAATTCGACTACCGCACAAAACCCCTGAGTTTTGCAGGTGACTGGATTTGTCGTGACCTTGTACTTTGGGCTCACCACCGAATCAGCTCGTCGTGAGTGTGTCGCCAGTTCACGGGGCAAGCCTATGTACGCCATCGCACAACACCGGGCGCCCCTTCGGCGTAAACAACTTGGTGAACCCGGTTTTTTACAAATCTACGATTCGAAGGAGAAGGATCCATGTTGCGCAGCATGAAGGATCTTGAGGACTACGCCATCCGTGCCACCGACGGCGATATCGGTCACGTGAAGGACTTCTATTTCGATGACGAAGCGTGGGCCATCCGCTATTTCGTCGTCGAAACTGGTAGCTGGCTTTCGAGCCGCAAAGTGCTGATTTCGCCGATCGCGATCGGGCACCCGGATTGGGCGAAGAAAGTCCTGCCCGTGTCGATCACGAAAGAGCAGGTGAAGAACTGCCCCCATATCGACACCGACAAGCCGGTCTCGCGCCAGCACGAAATGCGCTACCTCGGGTACTACGGCTATCCGTACTACTGGGGCGGCGCGGGGCTGTGGGGCGGCGGCGCCTACCCGGGTCTGATGATGACCGGGTTCGGCGGCTTGTCTACAACGCCGTATGCGGTAGATCCAAAAACGCAGGAGGACATCGCGCGCGCCGACGAGGAGCAGCACCGGGACGACGACGTTCATCTGCGCAGTTGCAAGGCGGTCATGGATTATCACATCGAGGCGAGCGATGGCGACATCGGCCACGTACAGGGTCTGATCGTCGACGAGCAGACCTGGGCCATTCGATACATGATCGTGAACACCAGCAACTGGTGGCTCGGGCACCAGGTGCTGATTGCGCCGCAGTGGATCAAGAATATCAGCTGGCCGGAGGCGACCGTCTCGGTCGAACTGACCAGGCAGGCAGTGAAAGACGCCCCGCCGTACGACTCGACGGCACAATTGGACCGAACGCAGGAAATGGACATGCACGAACACTACGGTCGTCCCGGATATTGGACGGCCGAAGCGAAGCGCGAAGCCGAAATCTCACGCCACTAAGTCCAGCTGAGGAAGGGGCCTCACCATGCAAACTGAAATTTTAAAGGTATCGGGAATGAACTGCAGCGGGTGCACCAGCAACGTCGTAAAGGCGCTGAAGGAGGTCAACGGAGTTAGTGATGCACACGCGTCACTCGCGGCCGGCGAGGCCACGGTGAATTTCGACGAACGGATGACTTCGTCAAAGCAGTTGAAGTCGGCTGTTCAGCGCGCGGGCTATGGCGTGGACAGCGCAAACGCTAATCAAAGCCATGAGGGCAAGGGCGGCTGCTGCGCCTGACACCGGACATTCAAAGACGGCAGGCAGGGCAGTTCAAAACAAGGCCCGGGGGATCAGCATTGACGGCTGAGTGAGGGGTCTATTGCGAAGGAGGCAGCTGAATGCTGAACATTAAAGCGGTGACATGGTCATTGGCAACATTCACCACGCTGTCGTTTCTGCTGTGTGTCGCCTATGGTTTGGTAACGCCCGCAAGCATTCATATGTCGGTGTTTCTCCAGCAGGTCCTGCCGGGATTCGAGCCGAACAGTTGGCGCGGCTTCGGCATCGGTCTGGTTGAGAGTTTTCTCTATGGCGCCTACGCGGGACTGGTTTACGTGCCCGTTTACAACTTTTTTCATAAAACCTGGGTCAGGCGATAAGCGTGGGAAAGAAAGCCAGACGGCAGGAATCGGGCGGCGACACGCCCTCGATCACGAAGAAGGCCTATAAGGAGAGCCTCCACCAGCTGCAGGTCGAACTGGTCAAGCTGCAGCGCCATTTCATCGAGTGCGATGACAAGATCCTGATCATCCTGGAGGGCCGCGACGCGGCGGGCAAGGACGGCGCGATCAAGCGCATAGTCCAGCATTTGAGTCCGCGCGAAACCCGCGTCGTCGCCCTCGGCAAGCCCTCCGACCGAGACCGAACTTCGTGGTACTTCCAGCGTTATGTTCCCTATCTGCCGGCGGCTCAGGAGCTCGTGCTCTTCAACCGCAGTTGGTATAACCGTGCCGGTGTCGAGCGGGTAATGGGCTTCTGTACCGAGGCCGAGCATGAAGAGTTCATGGGCTCGGTGCCGTATTTCGAGAGCATGCTCGTGCGCTCGGGTATCAAGTTCCTCAAGTATTACCTCGACATCAGCAAGGCCGAGCAGAAACAACGCCTCGAAGACCGCAGGACGGACCCGCTCAAGCAGTGGAAGATCAGCCCGATCGACGACCAGGCGCAGAACTACTGGAAAGCCTACAGCGCGGCGCGCAACGAAATGCTGGCGCGCACGCACAGCCCGATGGCGCCGTGGTCGCTGGTGCGCGCCAACGACAAACGTCTGGCGCGGCTCAACATCATCAGGGACGTGCTAAGCCGGCTTCACTACGCAAACAAGGATGAGCAGCTGACCCGGCCGGACCCTCAGATCGTATTTGCCTACGATCTCTCAAATCTCGAAACCGGCCAGCTTGCGAGATAGCCGTGGACTTACACGACCTCCTCAGAGATCGATCAGGAGCAGCAATGAAAACCAGCATTATTGAAGTAGGCGGGATGCTTTCAGCGCTGAGTGCACGCGGTGTCTTGGTGATGATGCTGACCAGTGACAAGGTCGGCACTGGCAAGCGTATCGCCGCGGACCTCGGCATCGACAGCGTGCTGGCCGATGTGCTGCCGGACCAGAAGGCTGCGAAAGTGAAGGAGCTGAAGGATACAGGCAAGAGGGTCGGGATGGTCGACGACGGTGTTAGTGACGCGCCTGCGCTGACGCAGGCGAACGTCGGTTTTGCCATTGGCGCTGGCACGGACGTTGCGATGGAAAGCGCCGATGTCGTGCTGAGCCCGGCGATCGCAACGTTATCGATGTCGGGCAGTTCCGCGGTCGTAGCGATCAATGCGCTGCTGCTGAAGCGGACCAAGCTCGCCGGGATCAGGAGTGCACCACCGAAAGGTCAATCACCGGCCAATGCGCCGGTTTCCGCTGTGGCCACGGCATGAGCGAGCAAGGCATGAGCGAGCAAAGCCACGCGTCGGGCCGCGCCTCGCATTCTGCCAATAACGCGGCAACCAATACCGACGGCACAGTGGTGCATGAGCAGGACCTTCTAATCGGGGTTGCCAACGTTGCAGCACGGCGTCAAGGAAGCGACCGACCTGCTGAAGCGAATGTTTCGCGGCTTCAACGGCAGCCTTGTGCTGCGCTTGCGGAACGGAACCCCCTTGAGGTTGGGCAACGCGCGGCATGACAACCCGCGTCCGCCGTTCATGTTGGTATGTCGGCACCCGAGCGTGGTCCGGCTGATGGTTCTTCGGCGCGACCCGTTGCGTCTGGTCGACGCCTACTTCCGCGGGGAGATCGATATCGAGGGCGACTTCTTCGCCGTGCTCGGCCTGAAGGACCGTCTGCTTTCGATCCGCATGTCGACGCTGGACCTCATCGGCGCTGTGTTCTCGGCGTTGAGTCTGCGCAGCCCGCATTCTGCAAGGCCGGGTGTTGCCGCTGCCGGCTCGCCGCTCCAGGGGCGTAGCGTCAGAGCGCACTCCAAGACCGAGAACCAGGGCGCGATCGCGTTTCACTACGACGTCTCGAATCGACTGCTGGCGTCGAAAGCTTGAGGCCGGTAACGGCAAGCGGCAATCCCGATCACGTGAGTGTGCTCCGGTGATGCCGCTGGAGTCCGTCGAAGTCACCTCGATCCCGACGATACCGAGGTGGGACATGGCGCTCGACCTCGGCCAGGGCGTGATCCTGCGCCTGCGACGTGGGTGATGCTGATGGTCGCGCCCGGACGGCGCATCTGGCTGTGCACGAGGGCGACGAACATGCGCAAGAGCTTCGATGGTCTGGCCGCAGAGGTCCGTTCCCGCCTAGGGGAAGATCCTCCGCTGTGTGGCCACTAGTTCGCTTTCATCAACCCGAGTTCTACGCCTTGTGGCTCGACGAGGCGATGGTGTATTCCTGCACCTACTTCGAGCATCCTGGCGATGCTCTTGAAAAAGCTCAGTTTACCAAGCTCGACCACATCTGCCACGAGCTGCTGTTACAGCAGGGCGACCACCTGCTCGACATCGGTTGCGGTTGGGGTGCGCTGGTCATTCATGCAGCCAGGCACTACGGGGTGCGCACCCACGGCATCACGCTGAGCGAACGCCAACTGACTCTGGCACGCGAGCGCATTGCCCAAGCCGGCCTTGAGGATCGTGTGTCCGTCGAACTGCGGGACTACTGCGACCTTGCGGGCGCATCTGCGTACGACAAGGTCTCCAGTGTCGGCATGTTCGAGCATGTCGGGCTGAAGAACCTGTCGCTCTACTTCACGACGGTGAGTCGCCTGCTGAAACCCGCAGGCCTGTTCCATAACCACGGCATCACACACGACGTGGAGGGCTGGGAGAAGACCTCTTCCACCGAATTCATCAACCGCTACGTCTTCCCCGATGGTCAACTCGACACGGTCAGCAACATCCAGCGCCTCATGGACAACAACAGGTTCGAGATCGCCGACGTGGAAGGGCTGCGGCCTCACTATGCGTTGACGCTCAGGCATGGAGTCGCAAGGCTTGAAGACCGCCACACCGAGGCGCTGCAGTACGTCAGCGAATCAACCTGGCGCGTCTGGCGCCTTTACATGGCGGCGTGTGCACTGGTGTTCGAATCGGGCGAGATCGGTGTGTAGCAGATCCTCGCCAGCAAGCGCGCCCTGGGCAGCACCTCGACACCATTGACGCGACGGCACCTGTACCACGCCCGCGACCGAGCGCTCACTGCCCGACTTGGCACAAGCATCAGCCCACGCCCGAACGGCAGCGATGGCCAGGACAAGAGTTTCGGGGGGTGATCGCTCGACGGTACGTCCAGACTTTCGTCAGCAGGCGAGCATCGTGAAGAACGCGGCGGCCGAGCCTGCCGATCTTCGGCCACTGCAGTTGTTCTTCCTGGCCGCCACTGTATTCGTGGTGTCGGCCGGCTACGGCTCTTTGCTCCCGTTGCTGCCCGCATGGCTCGCGCAGCAACTACCGGGCGCGAGCCCGGCCGAAGTTTCGCGGCATGTGGGCTTCCTGAGCGGCGTGTACACCGCGGCGTGCTGATCGGTGCGCCGATATGGGGTCTGATTTCCGATCGCCTCGGGCGGCCGCGCATCCTGATCGTCGGCCTGATCGGCTACATTGCCAGCCTGCTCCTGCTTCTGCTGCCTTCGATGGGCGGCCTGTGGGCGATCTATGGGCTGAGAACCGCCGCCGGACTGTTCGTCGCCGCAGTGGTCCCGATCGTGCCGGCGCTGGTCGCGGCGCACACGCCCTCGGCGGTGCGAGCGCGTCGATTCGCTTGGCTGGATGCAGCCTCGTTGCTCGGCTTTCTGTTCGGGCCGGGATTGATGGCACTGGCCAACATCATCGCATCCTTGTTCGGCGAGGGCCCGGCGCTCGCGGCGCTCTCGACGCGCATCGTCATCGTGCTGGCAGCGCTTCTTGGCGGTAACCGCCCAATCCGCCGCCATTCTATTCTCGCGCTACGGAGTGCGTAGTGTAGTCGTACCGTTTACTGCGAGGACGAGGAGATGGCTCAGGACCTGATGGTACTTTCCGATGGAAGGCGCAGCGCAGCCGAATGGCGCGCACTGGTGAAGGCGTATCACAAGCGAACGTGCACGCACAGTGCAGCCGTGTGCACCCGCCGCTGTACCCAGATCAAGGTGCTGGCCTTCGAAGCCGGCGGGTATTGCCTGTGGAGCAAGCGGCTTGAAGTGGGTCAGTTCGCCCGGCTCGGCCGTGAGGTGGATGTCAAACGAACGGTAACACCGACCGAGTTCATTGCGCTGCTTGAAGGCGTGGACATGTTGATCAAAAAGCAGCGAAAACGTATCGGATGGTGGCTGCCACATAGACCACTTTTTAGAATTCGGTATCGAAGGTGGAGCAGTCCGATCCGCAGGCGAGTGCCGAGGCGCCGGCCCTGATCAGCGCTCTGAATGCGCATGAACAGATCCTCCGCGACAAAGGGTTCACCGTCGAGTCGAAGCTTGATTACCGGACCGCGCACAGCGAACCGGTAGTGCACGCGTTCTGGCGCTGGTGTGATGCCCAGCTCATCCGAACCGAACTGACCCCGCAGCATCCGATGACCACGGCACTCGAGTATGTGAGTGAGCGACGTACCGGGCTGCAGGTGTTCCTGAATGACCCAGAGGTGCCAATCGATACCAATCACCTCGAACGCGCACTCAGACCTACCCCGATGGGAAGAAAAATTGGTTGTTCTGTTGGTCGGAGCTCGGTGCGAAACACATTGCGGTGTTGCAGACACTGCCCGTCACCTGTCGTCTGCAAGGCGTCGACCCGTATACCTACTCCGTCGATGTGCTCGATCGGGTCAGCGTGCATCCGGACAAGGACATCTTCGAACTCACGCCGAGGATCTGAAAAGAGAAGTTCGGCAGCGACCCCTTACGCTCCCTTGTAGATCTCTTGCCGCCCTGAGACGGTCGTGGAATGGGCGGATACTCTGGTCCAGCGAACGCCTCTTCCTCGGAGCGCTTGATATCTCGTTACATTCAGCGAAACCTGTTCAGACTTTCCCTGGTGATAGTTTCTCTGCTGCTTCCGATCATCTATTTGCTGCGCTATTGCAGCTTCTATAGTCGCACGGTGTTGTCCTGCAGCCCGATGGTGCTCGCGGTGTCGGCGACCGCGTGGATTTGGCAACGGGCGACCATTTGAGGTTGCTTCGGCTTTTTTCATTGATGTGTGCGTCGACGAACAGACCCGTGACTGCGCGGCACCTAAGTTGGACGCTCCCAAAACCGAGACTGAAACGATGAAAAAACTTATTCTGCTGCTCACTGGAGGTGCTTTGTTAGGCACCGTCGCGTTGAGCTTTGCGGCCGATCCGATGCCGACCAAGAAGGCGAATACGGCGATGGATCACAAGATGATGGACGTCAACAAGGACGGCATGATTTCAAAGGCGGAGTTCACGACGTACCATGAGGCTATGTATGACCAGATGCCGAAGAATGCATCGGGCCAAGTCGTGATGAAGGACATGGAGATGGCGCAGTCGAAGATGCACGGCGGCAAGATGAACGACCACATGATGCCGAAGGATGGCTCAATGAATAAGGATGGCTCAATGAAGAAGGATGGCTCAATGAAGAAGGAGTCCTACTAGCAGCGCGTTGAAAGACACGTTGCCAGGTACGCGACTGGATGCTACGGTCGTTGGTTGAATGCGTACTCGATTGAAAATGAAGGAGCCGGAAGCCATGGACGGCTTACGGCGTGAGAAACCGAGACTATGCATCCTTTTCCAATAAACTACTGGCTCTTGCGGTGGCGGACGAGCCGCAAGCAGTCGGGGTGCGGCCGTCGACGGGAAGCGCCGGTCATGCGTGCGACAACGCGAATGCGGCATGCTTCTTTGCGAACCTGGAACGTAAGCTATCAAGCGGCGCAGCTTTAGGACAAAGACCGAAGCACGACCGGCGCCGTTCACCTGGATCGAGGCTGGTATAACCCACGTCGACGCCACAGTGGCATCCGTCAGTAATTGCCTGTCAACTTCGAACGCAAGCAGATGCTGAAGCGCTTGCTACAACCGACGTGCAGCGAGGCGGTGTCTACCATCAGCGCCGATAATTGTCAGGCCCCGCGGAATTCCTTGTGCATCGACGGCGATCCCAGCGCGTTCGTGAGCGGGACTAACCGCGCGTTTCTAACACGGTCTTTACGCCGGCACGTACGGTGAAAATCTGCCACAGATTCCGAATCGGAAGAGGAAGCAACCGCAAATGAATGCGCAAGAGCTGATGCAAACCGCAGGAGCGCTGGTCGCCGGCGACAAGGGCCTGCTGGCGATGGATGAGAGTAATCCGACCTGCAACAAACGATTTGCCAAATTGGGGATTCCCCAGACCATCGAAGCCCGGCATGCCTATCGCGAATTGATCGTGACCACGCCCGGACTAGGCGAGAGCATCAGTGGCGCCATCCTCTACGACGAGACCATCCGGGATCAGAAAACGGATGGCACACCCTTTGCTAAAGCCCTCGCTGATGCAGGCATCATCCCCGGCGTTAAAGTGGATACCGGAGCAAAAGACCTGGCAGCTCATCCCGGAGAAAAGATAACGGAAGGCCTGGACGGACTGCGCGGGCGTTTGGCCGAATACGCCGAAATGGGCGCGCGTTTCGCCAAGTGGCGCGCGGTGATCGCCATAGGCGACGGCCTCCCGAGCCGGGCATGCATCGAAGGCAATGCGCACGCCCTGGCGCGCTATGCCGCCTTGTGCCAGGAGGCCGGACTGGTGCCGATCGTCGAGCCGGAAGTGCTTATGGATGGCGCACACACCCTGGAGCGCTGCGCTGAGGTAACGGAGCAAGTTCTGCGATCGGTTTTCGAGCAGCTTTTCACCCAGGGCGTGATGCTGGAGGGGATGATCCTGAAGCCCAATATGGTGCTGCCGGGCTTGGCCTGTCCCAGGCAAGCGCCGGTGGACGAAGTGGCAGACGCGACGGTGAACTGCCTTCTGCGTGCCGTCCCCGCGGCCGTTTCGGGGATAGCGTTCCTGTCGGGCGGCCAATCGGCCGAACTGGCGTCGGCGCGTTTGAACGCGATGAATGTCCGCTTCAAGTCGCGGCGGCCATGGGCCCTGACGTTTTCGTTCGCCCGCGCCATCCAGCAACCGGCCCTGGAAATTTGGCTGGGCAAGGCGGCACACGTGCCGGCGGCACAGCAGGCGCTGTACCATCGAGCCAGGTTCAACAGCGCTGCGCGCAGGGGCCAATACAGTGCTGCGATGGAAGGCGCATGAGCCAGGCAGTAGAAGCCCAGTTCCGGCCGGGGATAAGACCCGGTGGGCTCGCGCGAAAGGGAGGAATGCCAAATAGGCAGCATCGCGCACACGGTGGAGTTCACGCCGGAGACATCAGCAGAACATGACGTCGCATGATCCAGCCATCTCCCAACGATGACATGCTGGAGCGCATCCAGCGGGATACGTTTGCATACTTCCTCGATCAGACGAATTCCGCCAATGGACTGGTATTCGACCGCGCGGAAGATGGCGCACCGGCCAGCATTGCGGTCGTTGGTTTTGCGCTGGCGGCGTATCCGGTAGCGGTCGAACGTGGATTCTGGTCGCGTGCAGAAACCGTCTCGCTCACGCTGACGACACTGCGGTTTTTCTGGAACAGCCCGCAAGGAACCGAGCCGGACGCGACCGGATACAAAGGGTTCTACTACCACTTTCTCGACATGCAGTCCGGTCGGCGAGTGTGGGAGTGCGAATTGTCGACCATCGACACGACGTTTCTGCTCGCCGGCATGCTGACCGCCGCAGCCTATTTCGACCGGGAGTCCGAGGAAGAGACGGAGATTCGAACGCTCGCTGACGCGCTCTACCGGCGGGTAGATTGGCGGGGGGCGCAGAACGGCAAGCCCACGGTTACGCATGGATGGAGGCCGAAGCGCGGTTTCCTGCACTTTCGTTGGAAAGGCTATGACGAGGCGCTGCTCCTGTACGTGCTGGGACTCGGCTCACCGACGTACCCGCTGCCTGAAGAGAGCTACGCGACTTGGGCGTCGACCTATGACTGGACGACGATCTATGACCAGGAGTTCCTCTACGCCGGCCCCCTGTTCATCCATCAATTTTCCCATCTGTGGATTGACTTCCGCGGCATTCAAGACGAGTACATGCGCGACAAGGGTATCGACTATTTCGAGAACAGCCGACGAGCGGTCTACGTGCAGCAGGAATATGCGGTGCGCAACCCGCTCGGATTCGAGGGTTATGGAAAACTGGCCTGGGGACTCACCGCCAGCGACGGCCCCGGGCGGAAGTCACGTCGGATCAACGGCGTTGAGCGTAGCTTCTTCGGATACCGGGCGCGCGGCGTGCCCTACGGGCCCGACGATGGCACGCTCGCCCCATGGGGCATCATCGCCTCGTTGCCGTTCGCGCCGGAGATCGTCCTCCCGGCGATTCGGCATTGTCAGGACGTGTATCCACAGACCCGGACCTCCTACGGCTTGGTCGGCAGCTTCAATCCGACCTACCCTTCGCAGTCCGGAGACGCATCGGGCTGGGTATGCCGCGTGCATTACGCCCTCAATCAGGGTCCCAATATCTCGATGATCGAAAACTACCGTTCGGGCCTGGTCTGGCGGCTGATGCGGCGTTGCCCCTATGTCGTCGCGGGACTGCGGCGAGCGGGGTTCAGGAATGGCTGGTTATGACCGGCCATCGATAGCAGCCCCCCGAACCGGGGAATCCATTGCGCAGGAGGATGCAGATCCACATCCCGGCCCCGCACAGCGAACTGGCATTCAGGTAGTCGCTTCATTCCTGCTCTCCCTCAGCGCGAAGAGCCCGAAGCCTTTGCAGGTAGAACCGCTCGAACGCAACGACCACGGCGATCGACACGAGGCTGACCACGACGATCAGCGGATCGGAGGAGCCCTTGACGACCAGGAATGCTCCCAGAACCATGATATCGAGGCCGATCGCCACGCCGAGAACCGCCCGGTTGGCGCCCACGTCCTCGTGCAGGTGCCGCAAAATGCCCCAGTGAATGGTTATGTCCATGAGCAAATAGAAGATCGCGCCCAACGACGCGATGCGAGACAAATCGAACACAGCCGCGAGTACAGCGGCGATGATCACGGTGTAGACCAGGGTGTGCTGCTGAATGTTGCCGGGCATGCCGAAGTGACTGTGCGGGATCAGCTTCATCTCGGTGAGCATCGCCAGCATGCGCGAGACGGCGAAGATGCTTGCCAGAAGGCCGGAGGCCGTGGCGATGATGGCAATCCCCACGGTGAACCACATCCCATATGCACCCATGGCCGGCCGGGCAGCCTGCGCGAGTGCAAAATCTTTTGCGGCAATGAGCTCATCGAGCGTCAGGCTCGATGCCACTGCGAAACAGACGGCGAGGTATACAACGAGACAGATCACCAGGGAGATGATGATGGCGCGGCCGACGTTTTTTTCCGGCTCCGCGACCTCGTCGCCCGCATTGGTAATGGTCGTGAATCCTTTGAATGCGAGGATGGCCAGAGCAACGCCACCGACAAAATTGCCGACCGAAGGCGCGCCACTGGGCGGAACAATGCTGGTCTTCAGACTGATCCCGGAGGCGGCCAGGGCGATCGCTGCGAACACGAGCAGCCCGCCGATCTTGAGGACCGCGCTGACGTTGGACACGGTCCCGATGACCTGGTTGCCGGCGATGTTCACGATGAACGCCAGCACAATGAGTCCGACGGCGAGTACCGACACCCAGACCCCTGCCGGATCAGATGGGAAGAGCTGCAGCGTATAGGTGCCAAAGGTTCGTGCCACCAGGCTTTCGTTGATGATCATCGAGAGCGCCATGAGCAGCGCGGCGGCCCCGGTCACCGTGGTCTCGCCGTAGGCCTTCTTGAGCATCATGGCGATGCCGCCAGCCGACGGGTAGGCGCTGGCAACCTTGATATAGCTGTACGCGCTGAACCCGCTTATGACCGCCGCGACGATGAACGCGATTGGAAACAGCCCTCCGGCGAGCTCGGCGACCTGCCCCGTCAACGCGAAGATGCCCGCCCCGATCATCACGCCAGTGCCCATCGCGACTGTGCCCGGCAGGCTGAGGCTGCCCTTGTTGTACTGGGCGGAACGGTCGTTCATGTACCAGCCTTCGTGAGCGGCGGGGTGCCGGCGTACGCCGATGCCGTGCACAAATCCCTCGTCACCCGGACCAGCAGCAGCAAGAGGCCACTACTGGTCATTGCCCTCGCCCTTGTTCGACCGTTGTTCGTCATGGGCGCGCTTGCGCCGGAGGTTCCAGCCCACGAGGGCAAAGACGACCAGCAGGACGACGCCGCTGATGATGGTGATGGTCTGACCGCTCATCTCATGCCTCCCTCGGGTGCACGCTGTCGAAATGGGGAATGAACATCGGGACGCGCCGCTGGTACACGCGGTACTCGTCGCCGAACTTCTCGAGCATCTGCCGCTCTTCCCTGCGGGCCAGTAGCGTGTAGGCGAGCACGATCACCGGGAACGCGGCTACCGAGACGATGGTTGGCCAGTGGACGATGCCTTCGCCGAAGACGATGAGAAAGAGTCCCGTGTACTGTGGATGGCGGACGCGCGCATACACGCCGTCGGTCATCAGCGTCGCCTCGCGCCTCGCCTGATGAATCCTTCGCCAGCCGTCGGCCACCAACGTGGCACCGCTGAATACGATCGCGTAGCCGAGCACCATGGCAACGATGTGCGCCACTTCTGTACCGAAGAGCTGCGCCCAGAGGTTGCCGCCTTGGGTCCCCGTGACATCGAGACCAAAGAACCGGGCCAGAAAGTAAATGGTCAGTGGAAAGCCATACATCTCGGCGTAGAAGGCGATGATGAAGGCCTGGAGCACGCCTGCGCGCGTCCACTCTTTCCAGGTGCTGGGAGCCAGATAGCGGTACAAGAGCCACGACACGATCACGATCACGATGATCGCGATGCCCCACATTCCGACGTGCATCAGCGCTTCTCCTCGCTCGTAATGGCGTCGATGACTCGGCGCCGCCGCGTCTCGGCTTCTTCAGCTACCGGGGTAACATCCGCGTTGTCCACGAGTGCGATCATCGCGCGCGGGTCTGCGATCGAAACGATGTCGCCACCATCAGGCGTTTCCTGCACCACGACGTTGCACGGGACACGCAGCCCGATGTGCGGCTCGGCCCCGAGTGCTCGGTGCGCGAGATCGAGATTGCACGCGCCGAGGATCACATGGCGACGAAAGTCGACGTCGAGCTTCTTCTTGAGCGTTACCTTGACATCGGTCTCTGTGAGAATGCCGAAGCCCTCCTTTTTGTGTTCGTCAGTCACTCGTTCGACAGCGCTGTGGTAGCTGATGCCCTCAAGCGTGGTCTTGAATCCGTATCGAAGGTTACTCATGGGTTTCCTCACTTGCGCAGGCCTTCAAGGATGGCAGCGCTATTTGGGTTCATGGCGATCCCCGTCGTTCAGCAAGCCCAGAGCAGTCAATTGACGGCACATGGAGACGTACGCCGTGTGCACAATGCCGCGGATACCGAGTCTCATCGCAGCCGGGGCGGGTTTGCGGATGCAGACAAAACAGGCGGAAACAAATGCGCCCACCGGCTCGCCCAACGCAAACGTCGGTGCCGCACGCCTCCGTGCATAGTGGACCCAGGCATCAGTGAACAGAACGCCACCAAGGTTCAGGAACAACGTTGTGAACGGAGCACCAGCCATCATTGGGTCCCCTGCAATGCGTCGTCGACGATCGTCTGTGCTTCTTCGAGGATCTGAATCAGATGCGCCTCACCCCGGAAACTCTCGGCATAGATCTTGTAGATGTCTTCCGTGCCCGAAGGGCGCGCTGCAAACCACCCGTCTTCTGCAACAACCTTCACGCCGCCAATGGGCGCGCCGTTGCCCGGCGCATGGGTAGTGATGGTTTGAATGGCCTGGCCGGCCAACTCTGTTGACCGTACCTGCGCCGACGAGATTCGCTCCAGCATTGTTTTCTGCGCGGCCGTGGCTTTCGCCTCGATGCGCTCAGCGAACGTCTCGCCAAATTCGTGTACGAGACCCTGGTAGAGCTCGCCGGGATCGCGCCCCATTCGCGCTGTAATCTCCGCCGACAGGAGTGCGGGAACGATTCCGTCCTTGTCCGTGGTCCAGACGCTGCCATCCTTGCGCTGGAAGGACGCGCCTGCACTCTCTTCCCCGGCAAACGCAAGCGAACCGTCCTGCAAGCCCTGCACGAACCACTTGAACCCCACCGGCACCTCGTAGAGCTTGCGGCCAAGCTTCGCGGCTACCCGATCGATCATCTGACTGCTGACGACGGTCTTGCCCACCATCGCCGCCTTGTTCCACCCGGGTCGATGTTGGCAAAGGTAGTTCACGGCAACGCAGAGGTAGTAGTTGGACGGCAGCAGGCCAGCGGCACGGGTGACAATCCCGTGGCGGTCGTGATCCGTATCACACGCGAATGCAACGTCGAATCGATCCTTGAGGCCGATCAAACGCTGCATGGCGAACGCAGACGACGGGTCCATCCGGATCTGGCCGTCCCAATCTGCCGTCATGAACGAGAATGTCGGATCAATGGTCTCGTCGACCACGGTCAGGTCGAGCCCGTAACGTTCGGCAATGCGCCCCCAGTAGTGCACTCCGGCGCCACCAAGCGGATCAACGCCGAGCTTGAGCGCAGAACCGGCGATTGCCGCCATATCAACCACGTTGCAGAGGTCGGCCACATAGGCATTGATGTAGTCGTGGCGGTGAGTCGTCGAGGCGACCAAGGCAGTGGCGTAAGGGATTCGTTGCACGCCCGCGAGGGCGGTTTCGAGCAGCCGGTTGGCGGTTACCTCGATCCACTGCGTCGTTGCAGAGTCGGCAGGCCCGCCATGTGGTGGGTTGTACTTGAGGCCGCCGTCGTGCGGTGGATTGTGGGACGGAGTGATGACAACGCCGTCTGCGAGGCCCGTCTCGCGTTCTCGATTGTAGGTGACAATCGCGTGGGAGACAGCGGGCGTGGGCGTGTACTCATCGCCGTGCGCGAGCATCACCTCGACCCCGTTTGCGGCCAACACCTCCAGCATGGTCGTCAGCGCCGGGACGGAGAGTGCATGTGTGTCCATGCCGAGAAAGAGCGGGCCACTGATGTGTTGCTGCGTCCGGTAGCGGCAAATGGCCTGACTGATGGCGAGGATGTGTTGCTCGTTGAATGCCCTGGCGAACGGAGAGCCCCGATGCCCCGAGGTGCCAAATGCAACCCGCTCCCCGGCAACGGCCGGGTCAGGGACCAGGGCGTAGTAAGCCGTGATGAGCTTCGGCACGTTGACGAGGGCGGTGCGGTCGAGCGGCTTTCCTGCACAAGGGTCCGGTTTCATCCTGGAACTCCGGATGGCGAGACCGCTCTTGCGTGACCGGCGTCAGGTCGAGCAGCGGCGCGCCCCGAGGGTCCATGTGCCGCAGTGTCTTCCGCCAAAGCTTCGTATCCGGCGACGACGTCGAAAAGTTCCTCATCGATGCTGCCCTGGCGCAAGCGATGAAAGGTGGCGAGAAGACGCTCGGACAATTCGTCGATGTTGCGCTCCGCACGCGTCATCGCTGCCAGGCGGCTCGCATTCTCACTCGCCAGAGACTCGGCACACGCCCGGAAGATGGAGATGAAGAGATACTCGCCAATGAATGCTCGGAGCGTCGCGGTGTTGGCGGGCATGACCTCGGGCAGGTGCCGATTCGGCCAGCGAACGTTTGCGAAGTCTTGTTGCCATTTTGCGTCGAGCGGAAGTAGCCGCAGGCTGACCGGCTCATAGAGTCCGCCTGGCTGCGGGCGATTATGGAAGACGAAAAAACTCGCTTCCTCGTAGTCGGTTCGTTGCATGCCGCTGTCAATCTGGATGCGGCCGACCAGCGGCACAATCGCCTTGGCCGACGTGGGTACTGTGAAGAGTCCCCGCATCGGCAGGCCCGCCTCCGCGAGACGTGCATGGATACGCTCACCAACGGCCCAGACTTCCAGTTTTCCTGGAAGCTCCGCCAGGACATTCGCCGTATATTCCGCCAGTACCTGATTGAACTGACCCACCAGTCCCTGATCTGAGCCGAACACGATGGCACCGACGATGTTCGTGTGAACGCGTGTTCCGGCGGTATTCGCGCCGCTGGCATCGACCTTGCCGCCGTACTTATTGTCTCGAAAGCAGGCGGCTAGCGCGAGTTCGACACTTCTGTGGTAGTCGCCGAGCGCAAGTACCGAATTCTCGTACTGCGCTATCCGTGAAGCAGCAATCGCCTTCATGGTGCGCACCACGGAGTGAAGATCTCCCGCACTTTTGATCTTTCGGACCAGGCTTGCCGCGGTATCGCTCATGCACTCTCTCCGGGCTGCGGTGCAGGGCGTGGATCGGCTGCTGAGGCGGAGTCAGGCAAAAAAGCCGCCAGCGCTTTCCTGGCAAGCTCGATGAGCATTGCCCGATCCTCGTCCAGCAAGGGCGCATCGGTATCCAGCTGTGCGCGCAGCTCGGCCGGAATGCCGGCTGACGCTTCGTACACGGCGTGTTGCGCGTCGGGCATCTTGTCGATCGGCACCAGATCGAGAAGCTCCTCGGCCAGAGCGAGCAGGAGGGCGATTTGCGCAGGCACCGGAACCGGAGCGGCTTGCGGCTGCTTCAGGCACGCGCGAATTCTCTTGCCATGCTCAAGGATCTTTCGATTGCCCTCATCCAGACGAGCACCGAAGCGGGCAAAGGTCTCGAGCTCTTCGAACTGCGCGTAGGCGAGTTTGAGGTCACCCGCGACAGCACGGTAGGCCGGCCGTTGTGCCTTGCCGCCGACCCGCGAAACGGAATGGCCGACATCGACCGCCGGCAGCACACCCAACTCGAAGAGCGACGGCGACAGATAGATCTGACCGTCGGTGATCGAGATCAGGTTGGTCGGAATGTAGGCAGAGATGTTTTGCGCTTCGGTCTCGATGATGGGAAGCGCAGTCAGCGAACCGCCTCCGCGTTCCTGGTTCAGATGCGTCGCCCGTTCGAGAAGCCGTGAGTGGATATAGAAGATATCCCCTGGAAAGGCTTCCCGGCCCGGTGGACGGCGGAGCAGCAGTGAGAGTTCCCGGTACGCGCGGGCGTGTTGTGTGAGATCGTCATAGACAATCAACGCGTCGCGGCCAGCCTCCATGAAATGTTCGGCGATGCTGGTCGCAGCGTAGGGGGCGATATAGGCAAGTCCGGGCGGGTCGTTACCCTCTGTGACCACCACCACGGTGTAGTCCATCGCGCCGTTGTCTTCGAGAACGGCCACGGTTTTCGCCACGGCAGAAGCACGCTGACCGATGGCGCAATACACACAAACGACATTCTGGTTTTGCTGGTTGAGGATGGTGTCGATGGCGATGGTGGTTTTGCCCGTTTGCCGATCGCCCAGGATCAACTCGCGCTGACCACGTCCGATCGGAATCAGCGCATCGATCACCTTCAGACCGGTTTGCAGCGGCACCGTGACCGGCGCCCGGTCCATGATGCCCGGTGCGGGACGTTCAATCGGCAGACGCGCGCTTGCGGTCACCGGTCCACGGCCATCGAGTGGCCTGCCCAGCGGATCGACGACACGCCCCAGCAGACCGTCGCCCACGGCGACGTCCATCACGCGACCTGTCCGTTCCACTTCATCGCCGGCATGCAGATGCCAGTAGTCGCCGAGCAGAACGACGCCGATCTCATCGGCATCCAGGTTGAACGCGATACCAAACACGGCACCGGGAAACTCGACCAACTCCTCGAAGCCCACGTCGGGCAGGCCGGAAACCTTGGCGATGCCGGCCGACACGTTCGCAATCGTGCCAATCTCGCGCGGCGCCAGTGTGGGTGTGAAGGCGCCACGAACCGTGCCCATTTGCGCAAAGGCGCGGTGCACGACATTTTCCAGATTCTCGGGTTGTCCGCTCACGCGCTCGCCGCCTTTGCTGTCGCCACAGGCTCGTGGTCGGTATCAGCTCTGCTTCCAGACGGCGGCGCCGCTTGCGGCCTGGGCTTCAGTTCGGCTTGGTCTTCTTTCTGCACGAGTTCGCCGACACCTTTTTCCAGCGCCCTGAGGTACTCCGCGATGCTCCAGGCAACCTTTTGTCCATTCGCGGTGAGTTCGATACCGCTCACCAATTCCGGACCCGCCTCAAAGTGAACAGAAACCTCGGCCGACAAGGCTTCGTTCAACGAGTGCTGTATCTTCTCGCGCAAGGCAGCAGGTAGGTCGAAGGCACTGCGCACGAGGGCCGGGCCTGGCATCGTCCTGATGGACTCGGCCAGTCGCTCCCTCGCTGGCTCGTCCATGTCGCGCAGGCGACCGATGAACACCTCGCCAATGCGTTCTTCCAGGCTCGCGTCTGCCAGGTCCACGAGGGTCTTGCGCGCGATCGCAAACACTTCGTGCTGGGCTCTCTGAACGATGGCTTGATTCAGATTGCGCGCCTCGTTTCTGAGGGTCTCGTCCCGCTTCGCGCTCACAGTGTTGGCGGTCTCGTGCGCTTGTTCGATGAGCCGCCGGCGTTCTGCGCTCGCCTCGTCCGTGGCCTGCTTCACCAGCGCAGCGCGTTGCTGGTCGAATTCCTCATTCTTCTGCCGGAACAAGTCACGTTCCGCCAGAGCTTCCGCCTGCTTGGAGTTGGCGTCCGCGAGTTCTGCTGCGATGCGCTTTTCCCGCGCATCGATGGCGTGGAGGACAGGTTTGTAGAGATAGCGCTTCATCAACCACACCAGGATGAGGAAGTTGATGCCTTGGGCACCCACTGTGAACCAGTCGATGAGCATGGCTTACTGACCCGCAGCCTTCTCGATGACGTGATTCCAGAACGGGTTGGCAAAAATGAGAATCATCGAGACCACAAAGCAGTAGATGGCCGTGGACTCGATCATCGCCAGGCCGACGAACAGGGTCCGGGTGATGGTGGCCGAAGCGTCGGGCTGCTGGGCCAGGGAACTGAGGGCCGTCGCAACCGCCCTCCCTTCCGCCAGAGCCGGTCCCAGCGTACCGAATGCCGTAGTGATGCCGGCGATGACGATGGACGCCACCGCGATGATGGTCATGCTGTCCATGGAGTTTCCTTTGGTGGTTTCATCGGTATCTCAGGTTGCCGTAACCGGCTCGGGTGAAAGCTTGCGAACACGCGTCGCCGCGGCAATGTAGACCGCTGCCAGAATGCTGAAGATGTAGGCCTGCACCATGCCCGTGAGGAGCCCGAGCACGGTCATGATGATTGGAAAGATGAAAGGCGTGATGGTCAGCAGAATGGCAATGATCATCGCGCCGCTCATCATGTTGCCAAACAGGCGGACTGCGAGTGCCAGCGTACGGGAGGCCTCGCTGATGAGGTTGAAGGGCAGCATGATGACGGTGGGCTGAATGTAGGACTTGAGATAGCCCCTCAGACCCTGGCCCTCGATGCCGAACAGCGGCACGGCCACGAACACACACAGCGCAAGCGCCACGGTGGTAGACAGCGAACCGGTTGGCGGCTCGTAGCCGGGGACCACGGTGAACAGGCTGGCTGCGGCAAGGAAAAGGAAGATCGTCCCTAAAAATCCGAGATACTTCTCCGGGTCACGCAGACCGACTTCTTCGATCTGCGTTGCGATTGCAGTAACAACGATTTCCAGAAGGTTCTGCCACCGGTCACGCTTCAGATCCATGGAAAGTCTTCGTGTGATCAACCTGGAACCCACCACGAGGACCAACATCAGTGCCCACGTGAACACGATGGTGGCGTTGAGCTTGAGCAACCCGTATTGCCAGAAGACCATCTCGTCGGGACTAAGCTGCATGGCGCGCCTCAGCTGCCGGACGGTTGCCACCATCCGATGGCCGGGTCAGCCAGGTCACGACGGCGCGTGACATGACAAACCCCAGCAAACAAAGCAGCAGCCGTTGCCAATCACCACCAGAGACAAGGTAGAAGCCGGACAGGGCCAAACTCATCCGCACGAGCAGACTCAAGACGAACCAGACCGCTGGTGTCCCGGCGGCAACAGCTTTGCGAAGCGTCCACCACAGTCCGCCGAAGAACAGGGCGCCCAGGCCCAGGCCCGCAACCCACGCCAGTATCAGTGCGGCGGCGTCAGTCACGGTCGTTCTCCTCTTCGTCGTGCATGTCTCTGTCTTCCCTGGTGACCCAATGCCACGCATTCAGACAGCCGAGCGACAGCCCGGCGACCAGCAGCGCCAGCGTCCAGGAGTGATCGCCGGGGTGGGTGCGATCCAGCCATAGCCCCAGCGTCGCGCCGAGCAGTGTCGGGACGACGACGGACCACCCGATCAGCCCCATCATCCCCAAACCGAACCAGATACCCGGCGTGTCGACCCGGCGTGCCCGGAGTTTTCGGCTGGCCTTCGCGCCCACCTGCTCGGCGAGGGAATGTCCAGCGTCTTTGGCTTCGGGTGGTACCTCGTCACGCATTTTGCAAGCTTGCGAAGCGCCGCAGAAAACCGGTTTCCAACTTCGCCATGACCGCTCGCACACTGTGCTCCTGTTCGCTCAGCGTCAGAAACTCCTGAGCGACTGACTGGCGCAGTTGTCCGAGGTCGGTGCCGCCGATGGCCCGGCGCACGGCAACGAGCACGTCTGATCCGGTCTTGACCAGCACGCCTTCATCGACCGCCATGTACAGCTCTCCCTGCGTTTGCGTTTCGCAGAGCAAGATGCCTGGCGCAAGTGTCGCCGCGCAGTCACGCCTTCGTGGCAGCAGCCCGAAGGAGCCTTCTGCCGTCTCGGCAACGATGCGCAGCACGCCGGCGTACACACCGAAGACTTCGAATGGAACGAGAACCTTAAGTGTCATGAGCGTGGGTTGCATGAGGGTCCTCAGCGGGGTGGCTGGACGTCTGCTCCGCGGGTTTGTTCTTTCTCGCCTCGTCAATTGTCCCGATCATGTAGAGCGCGCTTTCGGGATAGTCCTTGAACTCATCGCGCAAGATTCGCTCACAGCCATCCAGGGCGTCCTCGAGGCTGACGAGTTTGCCCTTGAGGCTTGTGAACTGTTCGGTCGCGAAGAAGGGTTGGGTGAGAAAGCGTTCGAGCCGACGGGCGCGGGCGACCACGGTTCCGGTCGTCGGGCGAAAGCTGCTCGAGCCCCAGCATGGCGATGATGTCCTTGAGTTCCGCGTATTGCGCGAGCGTCTTGCGGATATCCTGCGCCAGGCCGTAGTGCCGTCGGCCGACGATGCCTGGCGTAGCCATTTTGGAACTTGATTGCAGCGGGTCGATCGCCGGATAGAGTCCTTCGCTCGCGCGGCTGCGCGACAGCACGATGGAGGCTGACAGGTGCGAGAACGTATGTACGGCAGCCGGATCGGTAAAGTCATCCGCGGGCACATAAACCGCCTGGATCGAAGTGATGGCCCCGGTGGCAGTGTTGGCGATACGCTCTTCCAACCCCGCAAGTTCAGTGCCCATCGTTGGCTGGTATCCCAGGCGGGAAGGCATCTGTCCCATCAAGCCGGAGACTTCGGAGCCAGCCTGTATGAAACGAAAGATGTTGTCGATCAGCAGCAGAACGTCCTGATGCTCCTCGTCGCGGAAGTGCTCAGCCATGGTCAGCGCCGCATGCCCCACGCGAAACCGGCTGCCCGGGGGTTCGTTCATCTGACCGAATATCATCACCATGTTCTGAAGCACGCCGGCCGCTTTCATCTCGCGGTAGAGCTCCTCGCCTTCGCGGCAACGCTCGCCGATTCCACAGAAGATGCTCACACCACTCTGATTGGCGACCATGTTGTGGATCATCTCGGTGAGCAGCACGGTCTTGCCGACGCCAGCCCCACCAAAAAGTCCCGCTTTGCCTCCGCTCTCCAGCGGCATCAGGACATCGATGACCTTGATGCCCGTCGCGAAGATTTCAGACTTGGTGGAACGATTGGCAAGCGGCGGTGGAGCCCTGTGTACAGAACGCCATTTGGCATCAGCCAGCGGCGGCCCGCGGTCGATGGTGTTGCCGAATACGTCGAACATCCGGGACAGAATGCCTTTGCCCACAGGTGCTTGCAGCGGTTTGCCGGTGTCCTCTGCGCTCATGCCGCGCGCCAGGCCCTGGGTCGGTGTCAGTGCAATCCCGCGCACGTGCCGTGCGTCCCGCTGCGCCAGCACCTCGATGACGATGTGGCCTTCCCTACCAGCGTGCAGCACCGAGTAGATCGGCGGCAGATGGTCGTCGAACCTCACGTCGACTACACCGCCTCGCACCGAAGTGACCACCCCGAGGTGCGCATGGTCACCGTGCCGGCTGTTGGTCATTCGACGCATCCCCGCGCCGACGCAATCGCGTTCTTGAGTTTGTCTCGGCGGAATGCTTTCACCTTGGCCCTCACGGTATGCGCAGCGATGTGCGCTGCCAGACTGGCCAGCTGGCTGTCTGCTGCCAGGGCAATCCTTGCAATCTTCCGGTTGTGGTTCCGGACGAATTCAATGAGCGAAAGGCGACGCGGAAATACGCGAAACCAGCCATCAGCCGTTTGGGTTGGTGTTCCCCTGAGTCCGCTTGCTGCGCTACGGCACCTGACGAAAGAACCACTATTGCCGGCGCGAGGCGTCTCGAAACGGAATTTTTGGGACGCCAACGCCTGCGCGAATAGTTTCCAAACCGGTTCTGGTTTATCGGGCATGGCGGACCTCTGTGTCATTTCCCCGCCTCGCCCCCGATACGGAAAGCCCCGTACGTCTCTTCACGACCGGCACTTCAACAATCGCGGCGGTTCTGTCGCCACTCTTCTACAACCGCTTGAACACTAGTCCGCGCTGCGCAATGTGGTCGGTGCGTTGTCGTACATTGGAGGGTAGTGCACCGGCCTTGACCGCGTCCGTGTCCGGGAAGACGGGAGGAGAGGCGAATAGCCAAAGGTCGATGATTGGGTCAGAGCGAACCGCTCTATGCGGCATGCGGCGCCTCGGAATCGTGAAAACTGTCCTCGCTCTCCCACCGGCGCAGTAGATCAGTCTCAAGTCCGACAGGCTCATGGAAAGCCATCAACGATTACAAAAAGCACTGGGTCAGCCCGAATGCTTGGCCGAATTGACGGTATTCTATTGTGAGGAAGTGTTCGATTTCCTGGCTGGCCGCGGCATGGATGACGAAGGTTTTTGTGATGCGATGGTACGGATGTTCGAGCAGGCACTGAAATACACTCAGGGCTTGCCCATGGCGCAGCAACCAGATTTCATCGCCCGGCTGGACCGTGTGCGCAGCCTGGGGCAAGACGTGGGCTGGGGCGTGAGGGGTGACTTCGACCATTTCGGGTCGGAAGCCGGATTGGCGGGTGGCGCATGAAAAAGGCTGAAAAGGTGATGCTGGGCCATTGGCGCATCACCGGAATGGAAGTCTGGGACGCCGACTACTTCGACATGGAAGTACCGGCACACATCACGATCCGCGATGACCTGACGGGCGAATTCCAGTTCGGTCTTGTGCAGGGCGACATCGATGCCCGGGTCAGCGTGGCCGATGGTGTGGCACGCGTGGAATTTTCCTGGTCCGGCTTCGATGAAATCGACCCGACGAGCGGGCGCGGCCGGATGCAGGCAAACGGTGATCAGGCCGAAGGCCGCTGCTTCATCCATTTGGGTGACGACTCGGGGTTCACGGCGGTGCGCCACCGTAGTGATGCCGATGCGCCGCTCGACATCCTGCAGCACCGCGATGATCAGGTTGCGCAAGGCAGGGTCAAATCGGTGGCCAAAGTGGTCAAGCGCTTGCGGCGCGTCAAGTAGGCCGCCACACAAGCAGCGTATGAAAGCCTTTTTTCATTGCATGGACTCAAATTAAAGAATTCTTTAATATAAAAACGGGCAATCAAAGAGTCCTTTCAATGAACCGCACCACTGGCAACTCTACTATTTCGACGACTTTGGGCGAGTCGGTGCGGGCGTTCGTGCCTCACCCGCTGCCACCGGGCGAACCTGCCTTGTCGGCAGCGGCTTACCTGGATCTCAATCGGCAGGCTGAACTGGCATTGGCGCGCTTGGCGGGGGTCTCTGGCTTGGTGCCGTCGGTGGACTGGATGGTGTACAGCGCTATCCGCAAGGAAGCCTTACTGACGTCTCAAATTGAAGGTACACAAGCAACCCTGATTGACTTGTTCGATGAGGAGGCCGGCTTCAAGGTCAGTAATACCGAAGACGTTGAAGAGGTGACCCATTATCTCCACGCCTTCCGCTGGGTTCAGGAGCAATTGCGCGACCCGAAGGGCCTGCCCATCAGTGTGCGGCTTTTGTGTAAGGCCCATCAGCTACTGTTGGATGGCGCCCGTGGCGGGGGCAAACAACCGGGGGAACTGCGCCGATCCCAGAATTGGATAGGTGGAACACGGCCCGGCAATGCGGCTTTTGTGCCGCCACCGCCCGAGCACGTCGCTGAATTGCTTGCCAACCTGGAGCGGTTCATTCATGAGCCTGCCACGGATTTTCCGCCCTTGGTCAAGGTGGCGCTGATCCACGCCCAGTTTGAAACCATTCACCCCTTCCTGGACGGCAACGGGCGCATCGGCCGACTGCTGATCACCGCCCTGTTCGAGCATTGGGGATTACTGTCTGAGCCGTTGATGTACCTCAGCGGCTACCTGAAGCGGCATCAAGCCGAGTATTACCGTCGACTCTCGAACATCCGCACGGAGGGCGACTGGGAATCGTGGGTGTCGTTCTTTCTGGAGGGCGTGGCAACTGCCGCTGCCGACGCAGAAAAAAACATCATCGAGGTTGCCAGCCTCGTCGCCGCTGACCGCAGACGTCTGTTGCAGTCGCCCAAGGCGGGACCGGCCAGCTACCGGTTGTTCGAATTGCTGCCCTTGATGCCCCGTTTCACAATTGCGCGGGTGCGCCAGCAGCTAGAAACCAGCTTCCCCACCGCCACGGCGGCCGTGAAGGCACTTGAAGATCTGGGCGTCGTGACGGAGAAGAGCGGGCAGAAGAAGAACCGCAGCTATAGCTATCAAGCGTATGTCGAACTGCTGACTCGGTGACGAGTACTGGCGTAGCCCTTCAGATACACGTCCTCGTGCTTGACGCTGCGCCAGAGTCGTTCGACGAAGATATTGTCGAAGGCTCGCCCCCGGCCAGCCATGCTGATGACCACGCCTTCCCGTTTCAGCACGTCCGTGAGGCGGTGCTGGTGAACGGTGAGCCTTGATCGCTGTTGAAGACTTCCGGCGTGCCGTGGTGGTGCAAGGCGTCCTCCCCGCAATCGACGCAGAACAGCGCGTCCTTGCTGTTGCTGATCCGCCAACTGAGCACCCGACGCGAGTACCAGTCGATGATCGCCAACAGGTAGGCGAAGCCTCGTGGCAGCCGAATATACGTGATGTCCGTCTTCCAAACTTGGTTGGATCGGACGATTGGGACGCCGCGCAGCAGGTAGGGATAAATCTCATGTTCAGGGTGCTGTTCAGGATGCACACTCTGGTGTTCAGGCCCGGCGACATGCCGGCCAAACCTATCTGCCGCATCAGGCGTTGGACCCGCTTGCGATGAACGAGGTGACCAGACACCTTGAGAAACACGACCATCTTCCGGCTGCCATAGAACAGGCGCCGGGTGTACTCGTCGTCGATCAACCGGCCGAGCAAGAGGTCGTTTTCATCAACCCGTTCGGGCTTCTGCTGTGCATAGACCGTGGCGCGCGAAACCCCCGCCAGGACGCACTGTCGGACGACGCTGACCCGGACTTTTTCTTGAGCCAGTCGAGTTCGATCTTAAATTTGCCGGATCTCGCTGTTCAGTAACTCCGGCTCCTTGTGCGCCGCCAGCGGCTTGGGGCAGCGCTTGCCTTCAAACAACCTCCGGGCTTGCTCCTGGATTTCCTTCTTCCATTGCCCCACCTGAACCGGATGAACACCGTACTCCTGGCCGATCTCATTGATCGTTCTCACCCCGCGCAATGCTTCCAAACCCAACTTGGCCTTGAACTCAGGGGGGTGAAATTTCGGACTCTTCGATTTGCTCATTTATTCTCGTTCCTTATGACAGCGAAGAGCTAAATCCACTGTCTTGAAAACGGGACCCACTATAGAAAGCATGGCTCGCCGAAGCACAATCCGCGAACTGGAAGAATCCACAGGCGGAACCGAAGACACTGAATCTAAATCTGCTCCTGCACTCGCTGAATTGGCCCACGCTTACACTCTTTAGCGTCGTCAGGCCGCGGTTCCATCCGGTCAATGTATCTACGTTCGCTCCCGCACAGACACGTTTGTCCTTCGGGTTCATAACGCAACGTGGCTTCAGCAATCGAGCGGATGGCGGGCCAGGATCGCAGTTCCCGCTTTCAGCACTGTGACCTCAAACTTCATGTCGATTGCAGGAGCTTGTCCATGATTCCACCTCGTACGCTAGCAATCGCAGCCGTCTTGGCCACCTTCTTCTGTGTCAATGGATACGCTCAGACCGCCGAGCAAGACACCCACCATCCTGAAGCCACTCCCAATGGGAACATGCCCTTACCGACGGGCGATCCCGCTGCGCAGATAGCGCGCATGGATGAGCAGATGAAGACCATGCAGGTGATGCACGACAAGATGATGCAGGCCAAGACGCCGGCAGAGCAAAACGCACTGATGGCGGAGCAGATGAAGGTCATGCAGGACAGCATGGCCATGATGGGTGAAATGAGCCCTGGCGGCATGATGGGCAAAGGCGGCATGGGCACGCGTCACCAGATGATGGAGAAGCGCATGCAGATGATGCAGTCCATGATGCAGATGATGACGGACCGCATGCCCGCAGACTCCGGCAAATCTTGAAGGTGGAAAAAATGAAAGCCCCCTCTCCATCAGCTGTCGCCCATGCAGGCGCGGCATACGGGTTTTATTGCACGCTCACAGGCCCGAGCTTTCCCGATGCAGTCGCGCGAGTCACCGACGCCCTCAAAGCCGAAGGTTTCGGCGTTCTGACAGACATCGATGTGCAGGCGACAATGAAAGCCAAGCTGAATATCGATATGCCGGCGTACCGGATTCTCGGGGCCTGCAATCCAGCGTTGGCACATCGCGCCCTGATGGCTCAGCCTGACATTGGGCTGCTCTTGCCGTGCAACGTCATCGTGCGCAAAGAGGCCGACGGCTGCCAGATGGTGGGGTTCATGGACCCGGTGGCCGTGATGCAGATGACCGACGACCCCGAGGTTACCAAGGTGGCCGCTGAAGTCCGTGCGCGACTTGAAAGGGTCCACGCGGCGCTGAGAGGAGAGCCTCCGCCTGATCTTCGCGTCGATCGACTCGGACCGGGAACTTGCTCGGAGCGAATCATCGGCTGACTCTTTCAAGAGCATGAATCGATGGACAAACCTGCAAAAATCCACCCCAACGGCGCCAGCAAGGCGGGTGACTATCACGATGTTCCGCAGGGGGACACGAAGTTGAAGGACCCGGTCTGCGGCATGGACGTGACGGCCAAATCCTCGCACCATCTCGACTACGACGGCGCGCCCTACTATTTCTGCAGCGCCCGTTGCCAATCCAGGTTTGCGGCCAACCCCTCGGCCTACATCGCCAAGAAAGATGCATCGGGCTCTATCGGCGTCCCTGTCCACCCTGTCGCGCCGTCGAGCGCTGAGCCGGCGGGCGGAATCTACACCTGCCCGATGCACCCGGAGATCCAGCAGGATCACCCAGGCAACTGTCCGAAGTGCGGCATGGCGCTGGAACCCGTCATGCCCAGCCTCGACGACGACGAGAATCCGGAACTCGTCTCCTTTACGCGCCGCTTCTGGTGGACGCTGCCGCTGACCGTGATGGTCACGACGCTCGCCATGTTTGGTCACAATCTCGGCTGGTTCGACATGGCCGCACAGAGCTGGATCGAACTGGCGCTGTCGTTGCCGGTGGTGCTGTGGGCGGGCTGGCCTTTTTTTGTGCGCGGCGCACAGTCGGTGATCAAGCGCAGCCCCAACATGTGGACGCTGATCGGCCTGGGCACCGGCGCTGCCTTCATCTACAGCGTGGTGGCGACGTTGGCGCCCGGGGTCTTCCCCGCGTCATTTATTTCGATGGGCCGCGTGGCGGTCTACTTCGAGGCGGCCGTGGTCATCATCTCCCTGACGCTGTTCGGCCAGATGCTCGAACTCAAGGCGCGCTCGAAGACCTCGGCAGCGATCAAGTCCCTGCTCGGATTGGCGCCCAAAACGGCTCGCCGCGTCAATTCCGACGGCACCGAAGAGGACATACCACTCGCCAACGTGCACGAGGGTGACACCTTGCGCGTTCGTCCCGGCGAAAAAGTGCCCGCCGATGGCGTGGTCATCGAAGGCACCAGCGCGCTCGATGAATCGATGTTGACCGGCGAACCCTTGCCAGTCACCAAGCGTGTTGGTGACAAACTCATCGGCGCGACCCTCAACACCAGCGGTAGCTTGCTGATGCGGTCCGAACATGTGGGATCGGCAACCGTTCTGTCACAGATCGTCCAGATGGTCACGCAGGCGCAGCGTTCGAAGGCGCCCATGCAGCGCATGGCCGACGTGGTGGCCGCCTACTTCGTTTATGGCGTGGTGGGAATCGCGCTCCTTACGTTTTTAGCATGGGGGATGTTTGGTCCGCAGCCGAGCTGGGTCTACGGCCTGATCAACGCAGTGACAGTGCTCATCATCGCCTGTCCCTGTGCCCTGGGGTTGGCCACGCCGATGTCCATCATGGTCGCCACCGGTCGCGGTGCCACGCAGGGCGTGCTGTTCCGTGACGCCGCCGCCATCGAGAACCTGTGCAAGGTCGATACGCTGATCGTCGACAAGACAGGTACGCTCACAGAAGGTAAGCCGGCGTTCGAGCGGGCGGTGGGCGCCAACGGCTTCAGCGAGGACGAGGTATTGCGCCTGGCGGCGAGTCTGGATCAAGGGAGCGAGCACCCGTTGGCGGCCGCCATCGTCAATGCAGCGCGCAAGCGCAATCTGCAACTGGAGAAGGCCGAGCAGTTCGACTCCGCTTCGGGAATCGGCGTGCGCGGTGTCGTGGGTGGCAAGGCCCTGGCCATCGGCAACACGTCGCTGATGCAGGAGCTCGGCATCGATGTGACGCCACTGGCGAGTCAGGCCGAAGCACTGCGTGGCCAAGGGGCCAGCGTCATGCACCTGACGGTTGATGGCACGCTGGCTGGGCTGCTCGCCGTATCCGATCCCATCAAGGCGACCACGGCGGAAGCCCTGGCTTCGCTGCGCAAGTCGGGACTACGGATCATCATGGCCACCGGCGACGGGCTCACCACCGCCCAGGCTGTGGGCAAGCGTATGGGCATCGATGAAGTTCATGGCGAGGTCAAGCCCGCCGACAAACTGCAGCTCGTAGAACGCCTGCAGAAGGAGGGCCGCATCGTTGCGATGGCCGGTGACGGCATCAACGATGCGCCGGCTCTGGCCAAAGCCAACGTCGGCATCGCCATGGGCACGGGCACCGACGTGGCTATGAACAGTGCGCAACTCACCCTGGTGAAAGGTGATCTTCGCGGGATCGCGACAGCGCGTGCGCTGTCGGTGTCCACCGTAGTCAACATGAAGCAAAACCTGGGCTTCGCGTTTATCTACAACACGCTGGGCGTCCCGCTGGCCGCCGGCGTGCTGTTTCCATTCACCGGATGGCTTTTGTCGCCGATGATTGCAGCCGTGGCGATGAGCCTCAGTTCGGTTTCAGTCATCAGCAATGCCTTGCGCCTGAGGATCACCGCCGTCAAAGCAGAGTGAATCACCGCCGCTGCTAGGAGCCTGTAGGACTTGAGCGATCGCAGCGCGCCGAGTGGGAGAGCGAGGACAGTTTTTCACGATTTCGAGGCGCATGGTGGAACCCATAACAAAAAACAGGGCAATGAGAAATCGGGGAAGAATGGACCGCTCTTCCCACCGGCGCAGTAGATCAGGCTCAAGTCCGACAGGCTCTTGGCTTGCCCGCGACCACGGTCGCGTGACCATCGGCGGGGCCATCAGGCTCACCGGAGCCAGCCACAACATGCTCAAGCAACACTTCCGTACCCTGGTTGAGCGCCAGACCCTCAATCTGCGCGGTACTGGCCGTGGAGTCTGGTACGACCTGCGCTGAGGGGCTGTGGGGCGCGGGTTCGGTCAGCGTTTGTCAATTCAGGCGGCCCTGGCAAGTAGACATGGCTGAACAGCCTATTCGCTGACCAGTCACGGCGGGAACCCTGTTTTGTGGTCCATTTCCGAGGAGCGCCCTGGCGGACTTTTCCACCAGTTTTGCAAGGGTTTGCAGCTCGTAGTTGCCCTCACATCAACTTTCCTGACCCAGGATCTCCTGATTGTGTTCGCCCAATTTCGGCGCTCGTCGCGAAATCCGCCATGGTGCTTTCGGCAGGCTGAACGGTGCGCCGGGATAGATGACCGTGCGTCCGATATCTTCGTGCAGCACGGGCACCTGCATTCCCCGGGCCTTGAAGTGATGATTCTCAAAGGCTTCTTCGGGGCTGTTGATGACACCCACCGCGAGCCCCGCTCGCTGGCAGCCTTCGAAAAAGTCCTGCGCGCCAACCGTGCGCGCGATGAGCTGCAAACCTTCGCGGCCCGCCCCGAAGATTGCAGTGATCGTATCGTCAATGCCGATGCGGGAGAGATCAAACGGCCCTTCCCAGTTGGCCCCCATCTCGAGGAACACCGCCTCGGGAAATACGTCTCCCAGCTTCAGGACGCGGAGCCAAGCCAGAAGTTTGGCAAACTCGGCCGGGAATCGTGGTGGCACACCTGTATTCACCCACCGGCCGTCGGCACAACGCATCTGCGTCTCACCCGTGGTCCTGGTGCTGGCATGACGGCCGGTCTGGCGCTGCACGGTGTTCTGCTCTACCAGCCATGTGTAGGACGCACCTTCTGTCGTGACGTTGGAGGCAGCACTGATCGAGACGTCGATGAACTGGCCTTGACCACTCACTCCTCGGCTCAGCAACGCGGTAAACACGCTCATTACTGCGAAGTGACAGGCCGTTTGGTAACCCTGAAAGCCCCAGCCACGCACCGGCGGCAGGGTGTGATCATCGTAACCGCAACTCCATACCGGCCCGCTGGACGCCATCAACGTGAGGTCCGTCTCTGGCAGATCACTCAACGGCTCGCCACGTCCATAGGGTGTCACGCTCACATGGATAAGGCGTGGATTGATGCTGGCGAGGTCCGGGTAATCGATACCTAGATCTGCCAGACGAGTGATCGGTTCGGATTCCAGCAGCACATCTGCCGTTGCCAGCAGATTCGTGAGCCGTGACCGATCACCCGCATCTTCGAGCAACAGCGTGATGCCACGTTTGCTGGTGTTGTAATGCCAGAAGTGCAGGCTGCGTTCGATTCCCGGCAGGTCGTCAACAAAGGGTGGAAACAACCTGCTGGGTGAGCCTGACGGTGGCTCAACGAGAATCACGTCGGCACCCATGTCAGCGAGCAGTTTGCCTGCAAAGGCAGTGCGCTCATGCGCCAGTTCGATCACGCGAATACCTTGCAGCACGCTCACAGCACTCCCTCCGCGCGCAGCGCCTTCAACTCGTCGTCAGAAATTCCGAGCAAACGCGTGAGAACTTCCTCCGTATGTTCCGAAAGGCATGGGGCACCACGCTTTGACTGCCAGTCGGTTCTGGAGAAGTGCACCGGCTGACCGTCAACACGCACAGCGCCGATGGCCGAGTGTTCCACCGTGGGCCACAGTCCGAAGTTGCCGGTGGTCGGATCACGGTCAATACGCTCTGAGGGTTTCTGCACTGCACCAACAGGAATACGCAATGCGCGCAGCGCATCCTGCAACTCGAACTTGTTCCAGGTTCTGCACCATGTGGTCATTCTGGCGTCCAGAGTGTCCTGTCCTTTCAGTCGCGAATCAAGGGTTGCACAGGATGCCGTCCAGTCCTGGTTGATTAGACTGGCGAGTGACAACCACTGAGCATCATCGCGGCAGGCGATGGCGATCCACTCATCCTCGCCGATACAGGGATAGATGCCATGCGGGGCCATCGTGTTGAACTGACTGCGGTTGCTGTGCACGGGCTTGTCACGAAGGTTCCGGCCGTTGACGGTCCAATCAAGCAATGCAGGACCATTGAGAGTCAGCGCTGCATCCGTGCAGGCGAGGTCAATCCACTGTCCCTCGCCGGTACGTTGTTGGTGGTAAAGCGCCGTGAGAATCGCCATCGCCATGTAGTAGCCGCCGGTGTGGTCCATATAGGAGTATCCCCAGCCGGCGGGTGGCTGACCGTTCAGCGCTGAGGTATGTGTAAGGCCACTCACGGCCTGCACTATGGGGCCCCACGTCTTGAACTCGCTGTACGGGCCTGCATGGCCAAACCCGCAGTTCGATACATAGATGATGTCGGGCTTGATCTCGCGCATGCGCGCGTAACTGAAGCCCCACTTGTCCAGCACACCCGCGGCAAAGTTCTCGGTCACCACATCCGATACCGCGATGAGACGGGCCAGGATGTCCTTCGCCTTGTCTGTCTTCAGGTTGAGGGTGATGCCGAGCTTGTCGGTGTTGTGGTTGTTGAATGCACCACCAAGATCGATGCCACGCCGCTCGTCGATGAAGGGCGGATTGCCTCGCAGGATGTCCCACCGGCCTTGCCGTACCGGGTCTTCGATGCGTATGACTTCGGCGCCGAATGCAGCCAGCCACCTGGTGGCACCGGCACCGGCGAGTTGGCCGGTGAAGTCGCAGATGCGGTAGCCGGCGAGTGCCTGGGCCATGTCACGCTCCGTGAGAACTGAGGAGCAAACCTACCGGAGGGTCCGGTCGAGACGCAACCTTCGCGCCAGGATGTGCAGAAGCAGCGCCGCTTCCCGAATTCAGGCGCCTGCAGCACAATCAGTCAGCATTGCCCTCAACCGTCCGCCGGTACCAATCGAGATAGGCCCCCATGACTGCCGAAAAATCCGGGCAGCCGCAAGCGTCCGCAGGTGCCGGTGTGACCGAGGGTACTGGGTCGGACCTCCCGCGCTGATCAACTTGAAGCCCCGTACCGCAAGTTCCTTCCTTGAATGCCCTTCGCGCAGAAATTGCGCGAAGTCGCAGACGAACAAGATATCCGCAATCGACAAGCACTTTCCTGCGATGAACACATTGGCTGGTGCCAGAGCAGCTTCAATTCCCGACAGATGGAACTCATAGGCAGCAGCCATGCGCGCATGGCTATCCCGCGACAGAGCCTTGATGCCGAGCAGATAGACCTGTACTTCACGTGCAAACACGAGGTTTGCATCGAGAAATGAATCAATGCGCGAGGCTTCATAATCGTCACCGCCATAAAGCTGCCGGGCGCTGGCACCACGACGCGCAACTGCTCTTTAGGAGGCTGTTCGACTCAAACACGCCGATGGTGCCGTCCGGACTAAACGCCGCAGGCACCGTACCAAACGGATGTGCCTGCAGAAATTTGTTGGTCTTGTGCAACGTTCCAGCAAAACCGCGCCTTGCCTTGCGCGTGAGGACTGTCTGCGGTGAGTTCGTGCGCCGCCAAAGGTCTGGCATTGAAATCCCACAACCAACCACTGAGTTCACCGGGTTTGTCGCCAATCACCTCGACGTCTACGCCACGAAGACGTGCGGCGATCAGCGACTTCCAGACGCGAGGATTCGGCAGGTAAGAAAAAACGCGAAGTACAGGGTATTGCATCGGATCTCACCAAACTGAAACCGGCAATGCGGTTCCGGTACTACACCTTGTCTTCTGGCGCCTTGATCTCCAGCGTTTCCTGCAGTGCAGGTCGCGCTGACAACAACTGCCAATACTGGCTGGCGTTTGGGTAGGGATCCATCGACACAAAGCGCTGCGCCAGCATCACCGAGTAACCCATCATGATGTCCGCTGCCGTGAAGCCTTCGCCAAGCAGATAGCGTTGCCCTCGCAGCGCATCCTCGACAGCCTGCAAACAAAGCTGCACACGTCCTTTCATTTCCGCAACCACTGCCGGAATCTGCCCCGTCTCTCCGAACACCCGTCGATGATTGACCAGCTCGCCTATGGGTCGCGCAAATGTCGCTTCGGCAAACCAGCTCCATTGCAAATATAGTGCGTGGGACTGCGTTGCCCGCTCCGGTTGCAAGCGACCATCGCCGTACCGATCGAGCAGGTACTGCACCATGGCGCCGGACTCAAACATCGTGAAGTAACCATCCGTCATGGCGGGAACTTTGCCAACCGGATTGCGCCTTCGCCACTCGGTGCTGTTCCGATACTCAGGTGAAAAGCTGATGGGCGTGACTTCATGAGGCAACTGCAGTTCCTTGCACAACCACACAACACGCACGGAGCGTGTCATGGGCACATGGTAGATCGTCAACACTGTTTATCCCCCTGCCAATCGCTATTTGGCATCCGGTTGAACTTCGGGTTCATCATCGGTCGGTGGGGGCACTCGCCCCTCTGCGATATCGCGCCCTCTTTGTCGACGCTCGTTTTCAGCCTTCGCGTCTTCGATGACCTCCATGACCTCATCAAGATCCACAGGCACATCGGCATCAACAAATACACCTGTCAGCACCGTGCCCGGCCCCAGATCCCCGGCGGCAAACAGCGCCCACATCTCGTCCGCATATCGATGGTCGCGCAACTCGGGTGCGACGGCCGCGAATGTCGCGGTGACGTTGGCGACATCACGCAGCAACATCGCCTTTGCATTGTTGTTGGCAGCGGCCTCGACAGCTTGCGGCAGATCAATGATCACCGGACCATCGCGGCCGAACAGCACGTTGTACTCGGACAGGTCCCCATGCACGAGGCCCGCACAGAGCATCAGCTTGATCTGCTCGATCATGAATGCGTGCCAGTGTCGGGCTTCCTCTGCCGTGAATTCGACACTGCCAAGACGAGGTGCGGTATGGCCATCGGCATCGGTCACCAACTCCATGACCAGCACACCGTCGATGAATCCGTAAGGTTGTGGCACACGCACGCCGGCGGCCTGCAGCCTGTAAAGCGCGTCCACCTCGGTGTTTTTCCAGGCTGCTTCTTCCTCCTGGCGACCGAAGCTGGTTCGTTTGTCCATCGCCCGGCCCTGGCGGCTACCGCGCACCTGGCGGCCTTCTCGGTACTGGGCACGCGCCTGGAAACTTCGCCGCGCGACGTTCTTGTAAACCTTGGCACAACGAATCTCGGTGCCAGCGCGCACCACAAATACGGTAGCTTCCTTGCCACTGTCGAGCTGTCGCAACACTTCATCGACAACACCATCGTCGATGAGTGCCTGCAGTTCCTTGGGGATCTTCATCGTGAATCGCGACCGCGCCGCGGGTGATATGGTTGCAGAAGGCGAGTAGTTGAACAGCTTCTCAGCCCAGGGGGAAGGCTCGACATCTGTCGCAGGAACGAACTCAGTCTGAGCCCGGTTTCGCAAGTCACGACATGGCTCACAGACGGACGCGAGGCAAATGAATCGAAACGTTCCATACGCGCTTGCCGCCGCCGCGTTGTTCGGCGCCAGCACGCCGTTCGCCAAAATGCTTGTCGGTGAGATTTCTCCCTGGCTGCTGGCCGGGCTGCTCTACCTCGGCAGTGGAATAGGCCTTGGTATCGTTCGGCTGCTCCGCGATGGCGGCTGGAAGCCTTCAGGCCTTAGGCTTAAGGAGTGGGCCTGGCTGCTTGGCGCAATCAGCTTCGGCGGTGTGCTCGGCCCGGTAGCCCTCATGTACGGGCTCACCTATAGCAGCGGTTCCACCGCATCGCTTCTGCTGAACCTGGAGGCTGTTTTTACCGCCCTGATCGCGTGGGTCATTTTCAAGGAAAACGCAGGCACTCGAGTGGTTCTGGGCATGGTATCGATCATCGCGGGAGGCATCGCGCTTGCCTGGCCATCCGGAGACTCCATCAACTCAAGCTGGCTCGGCCCGCTGGCAATCTCCGGGGCGTGTCTGTGCTGGGCAATCGACAACAATCTGACCCGCAATGTCTCTGGTACTGACTCGACGTTCATCGCTGGCGCCAAAGGGTTGATCGCAGGATCGGTGAACTGCGCGCTTGCGCTCATGGCCGGTCAGCATCTGCCTGCAGCCGGCATGATGCTGACAACGATGCTCATCGGCCTGATCGGCTACGGCGCGAGCCTGGTTTTGTTTGTACTGGCACTGCGTGGCCTGGGCACGGCCAGAACGGGTGCATATTTCTCGATCGCCCCCTTCTTCGGCGCGACCCTGGCACTCGTCCTGCTGGCCGAGCCCACCAACGCGGCATTCTGGATCGCTTGCGTGCTGATGAGCTTTGGCGTGTGGCTGCACCTGACGGAACGGCACGAACACACCCATGCACACGAGCCGATGGAACACTCGCATGTGCATGTCCATGACGAAGACCATCAGCACGAGCATGAGGCAGGTTGGGAGGGCCAGAAAGCGCATGACCATCCGCATCAACATAACGCCGTGACCCACAAGCATCCGCACTATCCGGACATTCATCACCGACACTCGCATTGAAAGCAGCCGCCAAACCACTGGCTGGTATTCCCTCCGGCATCTGGGTGCTGGGCTTCGTCAGCATGCTGATGGACATTTCATCGGAGATGATCCATAGCCTTCTCCCCCTGTTCATGGTGGGTATCCTTGGCGCAAGCGCATTGACCGTGGGCCTGATAGAGGGCATGGCCGAGGCGACGGCACTGGTCGTGAAAGTCTTCTCCGGCGCGCTCAGCGATTACCTGGGCAAACGCAAGGGCCTCGCGCTGTTCGGTTATGCCCTTGGCGCGCTGTCCAAGCCGCTGTTTGCCATCGCACCGGCATTGGGCTTCGTGGTGACCGCCCGGCTGCTTGACCGGGTCGGCAAAGGCATCAGGGGGGCGCCTCGTGACGCATTGGTCGCCGACATCGCTCCCCGAGAAATTCGCGGCGCGGCGTTTGGACTTCGGCAGTCTCTGGATACGGTCGGCGCCTTCCTCGGACCCTTGCTTGCCGTCGGGCTGATGCTGCTCTGGGCCAACGATTTCAGGGCGGTATTCTGGGTTGCTGTCATCCCGGGACTTCTGGCCGTGGCACTGCTGCTCTTCGGCGTGCAAGAACCCGCGCGGCAGGAAGGTGAGCGAAGGACGAATCCCATTCGACGGGACAATCTGCAACAACTCATGGCGTCACCTCCCTACCTCTGGGTACTCGCGATTGGTGCGGCATTCACCCTCGCGCGATTCAGCGAAGCATTTCTGATCCTGCGCGCTGAACAGAGTGGAATTGCCGTTGCCCTGGTGCCGCTGGTAATGGTCGCGATGAATGTGGTCTATGCGGGTTCAGCCTACCCCTTCGGCAGACTGTCCGACCGCATGAGTCACCACAAGCTTCTGGCCTGGGGACTCGTCGTACTGATCACTGCGGATTTGGTACTGGCCTCCAGCAATCACTGGACGGCGGTTCTTGTCGGTGTCGCGCTGTGGGGGGTACACATGGGCATGACACAAGGATTGCTCGCGACGATGGTTACCGAGGTCGCGCCTGCCGATCTGCGAGGTACCGCGTTCGGATTCTTCAATCTCGTCAGTGGTGTGGCGATGCTGATCGCCAGCGTGATTGCCGGGTTACTTTGGGATCAGTTGGGAGCGTCCTTTACTTTCTACGCGGGTGCCGTGTTCTGTCTGATCGCGCTGGTTGGCCTCCACCTGCAGGAGAGGAAATGGTGATAGCCGGAGCAAAGTCAGACAATGCGAGCACACCACTTGAGGCAAACCCTCGATGGCTTCTGTGCCCAAGTGCGCCCAAGTCGGCACAGACTTTGGCATACGCCAAGATCTGGAAGTATCGACCTGACGCTCCCCGCCGTGGATGTGCTGCCACTTGAGACAGCAGTGGATGAGATCTGTGCGATGGTTCGTCACACGCTGATACGACAAGGGACACCGACAGGACCCAATGACCTGTTGATCACAGCCCACGCGCAGTCACGGGAACTCACCGTAGTAACTGCCAATACAAGCGAATTTTCCCGTGTACCTGGATTGACGCTTGAGCGCTGGATTTCCGGGTAAACAGTCGATGCCATCGTTCAAGCCGTCGCCTGATTCAGGCTACGACGGTACCGGCCAGGTCGGGTGTTCCAGATGTCGTATAACGAACTCCTTCGAGTCAGGAGTCTGCACGGCGCTCAAACAGCTCACGTGTTCGGTTCGAGGCCGCTACCAGCGACAGCATCACCGGCACCTCGACCAGCACACCGACCACGGTGACCAGCGCCGCGCCGGAATTGAGCCCGAACAGGCCGATCGCTACCGCCACCGCGAGTTCAAAAAAATTGGATGTGCTTATCAACGCACAGGGTGCCGCAACATTGTGCGGGACCCGCCACGCCCACGCAGCAGCGTAGGCCATCACGAAGATGCCGTACGACTGTATCAGCAGTGGAACCGCAATCAGCGCAATCAGTACCGGTTGTCCGACGATCACCTGGCCCTGGAACCCGAACAGCAGGATGACGGTAGCCAGGAGACCCAGGATCGATAACGGTTTCACCTGCGCCGTGAATCGCGCGACAGACGCTTCGGTTCCGGACTTCAACAGGCGCATCCGGGTCAGTACGCCAGCGACAAGTGGAATGATCACGTAGAGCACAACCGAAAATAACAAGGTCTCCCACGGGACTTCGATGTCGGTAACACCCAGCAGCAACGCTACCAGAGGTGCAAAGGCGAATATCATGATCACATCGTTGAGCGATACCCTGCACCAGCGTGTAGTTGGCGTCTCCGCGCGTCAGCTGGGACCAGACAAACACCATCGCCGTGCACGGTGCAGCGCCCAGCAGAATGAGCCCGGCGATATACTGGTCCGCCTGATTCGGATCAATCAGATCTGCAAACAGTCCGTGAAAAAACAGTACACCAAGTGCTGCCATCGTGAAGGGTTTGATCAGCCAGTTCACGACAACGGTGATGACGAGTCCTTTTGGTTTATTACGCACGTCGCGCAGACTGCTGAAGTCCACCGCCACCATCATCGGATAGACCATCGCCCAGATGAGAACGGCGACGACCAGATTGACTGAGGCATACTCCCAGCCGGCAATCACCTGCATGAGTCCGGGTGCGAAATTCCCGAGAATCACACCAGCGAAAATGCAGAGCCCGACCCATACCGACAAATAACGTTCAAACAATGACATCTGGAATCTTGTCAATTGCCGACTGATGCACCAGCTTCTGCAACTGCGCGACCGACGACTCCAACGCAGTGCCGCTGGTTGCCCGTATGGTTGCATGCCCTACCTTGCGTCCTGCCCTCGAGGTCTTGTCATACAGATGCAGATGAGTATCAGGAATGGCCAGAATATCTGCTTGCGCAGGTGAATTGCTGATGAAATTCACCATTGCCGCATGCCCGACAGCAGACGTAGCGCCCAGTGGCAATCCCGTTATGGCACGCAGGTGATTTTCAAACTGACTGGTCTGCGCGCCTTCGATGGTCCAGTGCCCGGAGTTGTGAACACGCGGTGCCATCTCGTTTGCCATGAGTTCTGGCCCGACGCAAAACAATTCCAGTGCGAGCACTCCAACATAGTCCAGACGGTCCAGCAGCCTGCGGGCATAGTCCTGCGAGCGATCCTGCATGGGGTCATCGGGCTTGCATCGTGATACTCGCAGGATGCCGTCGCGATGCACGTTTTCTGTCACCGGATAGAACACGGTGGAGCCGTCGCGACCGCGCACTGCGATCATGGAGATCTCACGATCAAACGGAACGAAGCGCTCAAGGACCAGTGGTGCGCGACCCAATTGAGCCCAGGCCGCATCGAGGTCTTCGCGTGATCGCAGAATAAACTGCCCTTTGCCGTCGTAGCCAAGGGTTCGTGTCTTCAATACCGCTGGAAGACCGAGCGTCGCAACCGCTCGCTGAAGATCTTCGAGTGACTCGATCGCTGCAAAAGGAGGGACAGGAATTCCGAGTTCACCAAAGAGGGTTTTCTCCGTCAGACGATCTCTGGAAATCGCCAGCGCCTGAGGGTTCGGATACACCTGCACACGTTCTGCAAGCCGTGCCATTGCACCTGCGGGAACGTTCTCGAATTCGTACGTCACCACGTCGCACCTGGAAGCCAGAAGATCCAGCGCCTCACCATCATCGAAGTTGAAGCAGAGGTGCTCACCCAGAACAGCGCCACAGGCATCCGGTGCAGGATCAAGCATGACAAAGCGCTGGCCGAGTGGCAGTCCCGCCAGGGCCAGCATACGGGCCAGCTGGCCCGCTCCGACAATTCCGACAGTGGTCATTCGACGACTCGAGGGTCTGGGCTCGCCAGAACATCCGCAGTCTGACGAGCACGGTAGGCAGCAACGGCCTTCAGATACTTCGGCTTCGCCGTACCCAGTATCGAAGTCGCCAGAAGCGCCGCGTTTACAGCACCAGCTCGTCCAATGGCCAGCGTGCCGACCGGAATGCCGGCAGGCATCTGCACGATCGACAGCAGCGAGTCAATTCCGTTCAGGGTTTTCGACTGAATCGGAACACCCAATACCGGCAATGAAGTCTTCGACGCGGTCATGCCTGGCAAATGCGCCGCGCCGCCTGCTGCGGCGATGATCACCTTGATGCCACGCGCTTCCGCCGAGGATGCATATTCGAACATGAGATCCGGCGTGCGGTGCGCGGAAACCACACGCACCTCGTGTGGCACCCCAAGCGCGTCGAGCATTTCAGTGGTGTGCTGCATCGTCTCCCAGTCTGACGATGAGCCCATGATCACTCCGACCAGTGGTTGCATGCTGTGTTGTCCTTCTTCCGGGGCTGCTTGAAGGCGTGGATTGTGAGGGCATCCGGGCAGTTGAGCCACTGCATAACCAGGCCGGATGGCGGGCTCAGAACCTGGCTGGTCGAATCACCGTCGCATCGGCGGTAAAAAGGATCATGGCAAAGTTGGCGTAATAGTGTTCCTGCACCTATCGAACGATGGCCGCGGCCGTTGGATCATCACCAACGATCTCAATGCGGATATCGGCGCTTGCATCCCAGGCGGAGCTGCGTACTCCCTTGCTGCCTTTACCCTTCGCAACGGTAATCGTATATCCGTGCGCGTCGGGTTTCTCCAGGTCTGTCATCAGCAGCCTTTCGATGGCAGCCTCGGTGATGATGGTCACCGGCTTGCGGAGATGGACGTTCACCTGCCAACACATTGAATGGAAAAATAGCAGCGAGCGACGCTGCGAGCGACAACGCCGGTGTCGCCTCGGGGGCGCAAACCCGCATCGCGGCAGGCAGTGCAATGGAGGATGCACTTGCCGAAAGGATCGTGGGCAGCGTGATCCCGCTGTCGGAAAAGCTGAGCCAGACACCTACGGAAAATGCCATAGAGCGCTGATAGCAGGGCATACCGATTCCGAACAGGCCCAGGAAGTCACCATAGCGTCGCAGTCCGCCAATCTGCGCGCCAGTGAGCCTGAGGTGCAGGTCTGAAATAAACCCTCGAGCCATGACGATACCGACCAGGATGGCGGGTATCTTCATCATCAACAGCAGTAACGGGATCTGCGTCACGAAACCGATGCCGCGATCAGCCAACCAGGCAGCCCCCATGGCATAGGTCCCCACGCTGACAGAGCCATGGTGCGCTGCAATGGCTGCAGCATCGGCTGCGTGGTATCTGGCCAACAAAGCGGAACACCGGAAAGGCGACAAACGGCAATAATGTCCCAAGCAACAAGACCGCCAGCATCTGCGGCAACATGCTGTCCAGTGGCTGACGGGCCAGCTCGATGACGCCCTTCATGCCGGTCGACAGCAGGAGAATCGTGCTGACGAGTTCGTAGACTGCCGCAGGCAAGCGTAACTCGGAGCGCATCAGCCCCGCTGCAACTCCCGGCGGAAGGAACAGGAGACGGCGTCGATGTGCATTGGACGAGACTATATTCAGCCAGCAATGACCCAGCCATCTGGATTATCCAGCGGCTCATTACGTGTCAACCGCACCACTGGCGATGCATCATTACTCACCGGTCAGTAATATAGGCTACAATATGTCATCTCCATAGAGTTGCTCGGAGCCGAAACGGCCATGAAGAAAGACGGACGTCTGCACGATCGCAAGACCCAGGAAACCATCCGACTAATGGCG
>Ga0105050_10000378_pt1 | contig 67802 bp, 59 predicted proteins | sample FRY01_FD_78088 | JGI IMG/M metagenome (GOLD analysis project Ga0105050, IMG submission 78088) | Freshwater microbial communities from Lake Fryxell liftoff mats and glacier meltwater in Antarctica - FRY-01 | ecosystem: Environmental > Aquatic > Freshwater > Ice > Glacier meltwater ... | reverse complement strand
TCGGAGTCCAACCCGAAAGGAGGTCCGCGCACCAAGACCAAATAAACCCCCGCTTTTTTTAACGCGGGGGTGGGTCATTTTTATCCGGCCGTTAGTGGGTCAAATCTACGCGGGCGTTGACACAGCCACGGGAACAAACCCACGTGGCTGGCGGTAAACCCTTCGCTCAGCATACCCACCACCTTCGGCCAGAGCTGTTGCATCCGACGACCGTGACCACGCCGCTTCGCCCGCCGCTGCATCGCTTGTCGCTGCGCCCCGGCATGCTCGTAAACTCCGTCCGCCGAAGCGTTGCGATTCAACTCCCGGCTAATCGTCGAAGGGGCTCGATCCAGATCACGGGCGATCTGGTCCTGACTGTTTCCGGCTTGTCTCATGATCTGAATGGTATGGCGTTGTTCCGGCGTCAACTGCCGGTAGGTTTTCTTATTCACATAGGCTTTTTCGGCTTAGCCGGAGCCAATCTGCAAGCAGTTGGCGCCGCCTTCAGCCTTTGCGCCAGCGTTGCACTTCACTCGGCAGTGTGCCTCTTTCATGCGAGGTTAAAATGAGGGTTTTTCAGGAGCTGGAGCGACCGAAGTCGAGGCGATTGGAGCCCTATTGCATGATGCTGGTGAAGACGCCGGAGGTGGCGGGCGGATCGAAGACATTCGCTCACGCTTTGGCTCAGCTGTTGCCGAGATTGTTGCCGGCTGCACTGACACTACGGTCACGCCAAAACCACCATGGCGAAAAAGAAAAGAAGATTACCTCGCTCATCTGCCCCAAAAGGAAATAAGGGGTCAATGCTTTACCATTGTAGTAGAACGGCCCGAAAAGCGGCCAACGCATGATGTCTTCAATGGAGACAAGCTGACGACGTCCGGGTTTTGACGCTCGACTAAACGACACGCGACCGCGCCTCTTAACGCTTCAGCAATAGCCCTGAATTATAGCCCAACCAAAATTCGTGATCGCAAATTATTCTGAATCCATGCCGACGGGAAACGGGGTCGGCGCTAGATGCTAGTCGGGGATTGCGTGGTATCCCAATTCGGATCGGCACTTGGATTCGTCGGTCGTCGTTGGTTGTGTATCGGGCGCATCGATTTGAAGGTATCAAAAAGTAGCAGCTAGCGGCCCATTCGCCCCCCCCCGCCTTCGCTCCACCCTCGGGTAAGGACGTGAACTTTCCCGACACAACCCCAAGCATTACCTGTGAAGCTGATACCTTGAGGACTTCGCTCTGTCTGGCGAACTCGTCCGCGTCACCGGCCTCGCAGCCTGTTCCTCTCCCACCCGCCAGAGCTTCAGCGCCGGCGGGTTCGTAGGCTCGTCGTTTGATGCCAGCTTCCATCCCACTCTCCCTCGCAGTTGAGCAGTTGCCTTTGTCCAATGCTTTCGTTTCCACTTTGGTATCTTGCAACGAGGACTTTAACCCCGTCAGTTCACGCCCATGCTGGGCACACCCACCAGACGATGCAGACAATGACCTCCGACGGTGCCTCCGGCCCATCTCTGCTACGAACCGGAAGGATCGATTGCTGGGTTGCCCCCTTACAAGGGCAACCCAGCAACCGAGACAGGCTGTTACCTTTCAGGCGAGGTCAGATCGATCGTGGTCAGGTGCCAGGATTGACACCAGGGGCAGACGTAGGCGCGGCGTTGGCGTTCGACGCCGGCCAGCAGGGCCGCGTCGAGCGCGTCGCCTTGGGTCTGATAGCGACGCTTGCCACGGCAGGTGGGTTTCTGGGGAGGTGGGTCTCGGCGCCGTTTCATTCTGCGCCGGAAACTACCGGAAGGGCGGCGTCCGTCGCGAGCCTGCTTTCGCTCGGCCGTGTAATTCTCAAAACTTCCCCCCGCGAAAAGCTCCCCGGGCTCGCGTCTTTACTCGTTCCACCTTTTACCTGCACGCGATGAAAATCGAAAACCCCTACGCCAGCATGAGCGGCGACACTTGGCTGCGCGGAAATCTTCATGCTCACACGACGGCCAGCGATGGGCGCTCCCCCATCCAAGACGTGCTCAACTCCTACGCCGGTCATGGTTATGATTTCCTCATGATCAGCGATCACGACATCCTCACGGATGACGCCGACTACGCCAAGGTCGACTCCCGCGGTCTGGTGCTCATCCCTGGTAACGAAGTGACGCGCAATGGTCCCCACCTGCTCCACGTCAACGCCGATCAGCTGGTCGAGCCCTCCGCAGATCGTCAGGTCGTGCTCGATCAGATCAACCAGGGCCGTGGCTTTGCCGTCATTAACCACCCCAACTGGCTCCAAGACTTCAACCATTGTAGTTTCGAGAATCTCTCCACGTGGCGAAATTTTCTCGGGATGGAAATCTTCAACGCCACGATCGGTCGTCTCGACGGGAGCCCGTTCGCCACCGACAAGTGGGACCGCCTCCTCTCCGCCGGTCGTCGCGTCTGGGGCTTCGCCAACGACGACAGCCACCTCGTTGTCGAGGACGTCGCCGCCGGCTGGAACATGGTCGGCACCGACGACCGCAGCGTCGCCGGCATCATGGAAGCTTTCCGCCGCGGTTGTTTCTACGGCTCGACCGGGGTAACGATTGCCACCATCGCCGTGACGGAGAACCGGATTCGAATCGAAGCGCCCAATGCCAATCGCATCATCGCCTTCCACCAAGTCGGTCGCGAAATCGCGCACGCCGACGCCACAGCTCTCGAGATCGAAGTCCCCGCCAACTCCAAATACGTGCGCTTCGAGTGCCTCGGGCGCGGCCTGCAAGCCGCGTGGACGCAACCGTTCTACATCAGCCACGCGTAGACCCGTCCGAAGGTCCTCGCGCACCGCCCGGGCGTTACTTCTTGGGCAGCAGACCGGCGATGAAACTCAAGATTTCTTTGCGCCCAGTCCGGTCGGTGGCCGACGACGCGAAGACCGCGGGCGCGGGCGTGATTCCCACCAATACGGTTTGCCGATAGCGGTCGATACTCTCCTTGGTGCGGCTAGCCGACTGTTTGTCGGTCTTCGTAAAAACCAGCGAGAAGGGCGCGCCGATTCCGATCATCCAGCCGATGAATTCCTTATCGACTTCCTGCGGAGGCAGCCGGGAGTCGATCAGCACGAAAGTGTGCAGCAGCGTCTCCCGTTCCTCCAAAAACATCGCGACCGCTTCGTTGAACAACACCCGCTTCATTTTTGACACCTTTGCGTAGCCGTAGCCGGGCAGATCCACGAGGTGCCACTTCTGGTTGATCGCAAAAAAGTTGATCAGCTGGGTCTTGCCCGGCGTCTCGGAGACCTTCGCGAGCCCTTTCCGCATGGTGAGCATGTTGATCAACGACGACTTGCCGACGTTGGATCGCCCGATGAAGGCAAACTCGGGTTGATTCGCCGGCGGGCACGACTGGGAGTCAGGGGCGCTGGTGACGTAAACCGCGTCGTTAATGTTCATTCTTCAAAGATGGCCCACGAAAAACACCCTTGGCGAATCAAAGTTTTCTCCATCACCCTGCGAGCTCGCTCGCTGCCCCATGCAAACCCCACGCTCCGCCCCGATCGATCCCCACGCTCCGCTGCCCGCGCTCACCACCGGATTGGAGCATTGCCACCGCGAGCCCCCAGCCGGAACCCGCGGCGCGCAACGCCTTCCGGTCGCGGCGCTGCGTCGTTGGGAGGCGATGAAGTTCGGCATGTTCGTGTGCTACGGTCTCAACACCTACGTCGGGGCTGAGATGCCCAACGGCGACGATCCGTCGACGTGCTACGCTCCCGACCGTCTCGACGTCGACCAATGGGTCTCCGTCGCCCGCGACGCGGGCATGAAATACGCCATCCTCACGACTAAGCACATTTCCGGCCACTGCCTCTGGCCTTCGCAACACACCGATTATCACGTCGGTAAGAGCGGTAACCCGACCGATGTCGTCGCCGAATTCGTGCGCGCCTGTGCACGCCGCGGCGTGCAGCCAGGTTTCTACTACAGTTCGTGGGACAATCACCACCGCTTCGGTTCGCTCTCGGCCAACATCGCTCCGCAGCCCTTGGAGATTGGCGGCCTCCCCGCCAACCTCAGCTCGGCCTACGTCACCCCAGCGTATCTCGATTTCCAATGGGCTCAGATCACCGAGTTGATGGACCGCTACGGCCCCATCGCGGAGTGGTGGATCGACATTCCCCATCTGCTCCCGCGCGACTACCGAAATCGGCTTTATGACCACATCGCCGCCCGCCAGCCCAAGGCGCTCATCCTCGCCAACCACGGCATCGGCGATGGTTCTTCCGTAAGGATGGATCGGGCGTGGCCCACGGATCTCATGACGATCGAGCGGTTCCTCCCTAACTCCGCCACGGGCCATCAAAAATGGCGGCAGCTCGACGGCGCCGATTATTACCTGCCCGGCGAAGTCTGCGATCCAATCGGCAACGACTGGTTCTACACCGACCACGACCGCCCCCGTTCCGACGCCGAACTCCTCGGCATGTATCTGACCAGCACCTCGCGCGCGGCCAATCTCCTGCTCTCCGTCGGCCCCGACCGACACGGGCAAATCCCCCGGAAGTCGGTCGCCGCCCTCACCCGCCTCCGCCGGAATCTCGATCGACTGGGAATGTAACTCCGTTGACATCGCGCTCGCCAACTCGCCGCTCACCCGCTGTGTTAGGGTTAACTTTCATTATGTCTGCCGTCTCTCCTCCTCTTCTCAACTGGCTCGCCCGCTACGCCGGGTTCCCGGCGCGTCGGCTGCCCGCACCCGCAGAATTGATGCTGCTCTTCGCGGCCGCCGCCGAAGCAGACGAGGCCCAGCAGCGTCAGCGAAACGGCTCGCATCGCCTCAACGACATCGCGATGCACGTCTCCCAGAAAGCCCTGTCGGAGAACCGCCGGAAGACCCACTTCAAATCCGACAACCGCACTGCGGTCTGACGCTTGAAAAACCGCGTGCGGGGCTTTCGTCTGGCCGAATCCTTCTGTTCACCCGCTCGCTCGTCGAGCGCCTCGGCAAACAACCCGAGCGCATCCATCCCGTGATCGATGAGGTCGATCCGGAAAACTGGGGCCCGCCGGCAGGCACACGACCGAGGATCTCGCCGCCGCCAAAGCTGCTAAGAAATCTCCCGAGCGAGCGCCCAAACGGACGCCCACTGAGCGCCGTTAATTATCGCGCGCTCACCGGGGACCACGGCTCCACGCGAACTCACTGGCTGAAGTTGATCTCCAGCAAAACCGCCGACTGCAGGTTTCTTTCTAAATAAGCCGCCGTCGCAAAGCCGTAGCCGTTGGCTCCCCATTCCGGTCCCCACGAGTTTTTTAAAATGAAGGTCGTGTCTTCCCAACGCCCGGAAGGAGATCGGTAGCCGACCAGCGTGACGGCGTGACTGAAGGCCGGAGCCTGTGAGCTGAGCAAGGCCGCGCGCATGTTGTGAAACTGCGGCCACGCCGTGCTGATCGTGATGGGCAGCCCGGCGTTGAGCGCGTGGATAATGTTGTTCAGCCGCGTGCCGTTGTCGCGACCCGGCACTTGGTGCACCGAACCCCGGGTGCGCGCCCGAGCCTCCACGATCACGGCCGGGCTCGGCGTGGCCACCGACCGCGCACTTCCGCCCAACGTGTTCGGCATGCTGCTCGCAAGAGGAATTCCGTAGCCTCGCAGCGCCGTGACTACCTCGTTCAAGGCGAAGCCTTCGTCGGCGTCGTCGCCAGTTCGCAGGTCCGCGCTCGGCCGTTGCAGGGTCCGTTGCGTCGCCCAGAGCAAGTATTCCTCCGAGAGCTTCTCCGGCGTTCCCGTGCGATCCGCATGGAGAAACTCCACCGCGCTCACGACAGCAAACACCGCGCAGCTCGGGCGCCGCCCTTGGTTCTTCGCGTATAAATCCAATTCGCGAAACCGCGGGCGGAGGTCGACGCCGTCTGTTCGCACGATCGCCGCTTCGCCAAATTCACCCAGCACGCGCTCAAACTTCGAGGCCACGGGGGCTTCGGCTCGGGCCGCTCGCGCCTGCAACGCCGCGGCTAGCTTGGTCTCGCGTTCGCGCCGCGCCGCCGCCGCGACTTCGTCGCTCGCCCACTCCTCTTCCGGATTGTAGCCGAAGCGCTCCTGCCACTCCGGCGCCAACGCACTCAGCTTGATCGACGCCATCCCGCCGCGGTGCAGAAACATCACCGTGCGCTCCGAAATCGATTTGATCACGACGCCTTCATAAACCGTTCGACCCACGGTCAGTCGTTCGATCCGCGCACCCGCCTTGAGCTCCTCCGCATCGCCCGACGCGGCCGCCTCGAGCGCCGTCGCGCTTACCAGCAAACTCCAGCCGCCAGCGAACACCGCCGCGTTCCAGATTCTGTGCCATCTCACGAGATCCCTCATCGTTGCCTCCTTGGATATCGAACTCGCGCTTCACGTCGATCCTCCATTAGCACCGCCCATACTCGACCCCGCTCATTCGTAGTCACGTCCGCACCGCCCAGCGCAACTTCGCCGACGTGCTCCGCGGGTTTGCCCGCCGCTCCTCGAAGCCGGCGCGCACAACCTCGTCGTTGGTCGCTGCATAAATCCCTGACCGCAAACCCTCGCGAAACGCCTGCTTCACGCGCCGGTCTTCGCCCGAGTGAAAAGTCAAAATCGCCACGCGTCCGCCCGACTTTAGACAATCCGGCAGCATCCGCAGGAACTGATCGAGCACGCCAAACTCATCGTTCACCGCGATGCGAATCGCCTGAAACACCCGGCGCACACTGTCGTCGACCAGTTCCGGATCGCGCTTCGGCGAGTGTCGGTAGAGGATCTGCCGCACCGCCTCCGCCAACTGCACGGTGCGGCTGACCGGGGCGTGGACGCGCGAACTCACCAGATCATTCGCGATCAACTCAGCGAAGGGCTCGTCCGCATGCTCCGTGAGCACTTTCGCCAACTCCGCCGCCGTCACCCGCGCCAGCCACTCCGCCGCCGAGGGCGGGCGCGAGGGATTAAGCCGCAGATCGAGCGGGCTATCCGTTTTGAACGTGAACCCGCGCGCGGGGTCGTCGAGTTGCATCGAGGAAACTCCGAGGTCGGCAAGCATCGCATCCACACCCGCGAGACCTTGCGCCCCCAACACTTTCGGCAGCCCCGCAAAATTTGCTCGCACCGTGGTCAACACGTCCTCGCCCCATCCCGCGGACCGCAGTCGCTCGGTGGTCTTCGGCAGCTCGATCGGATCGACGTCGAGACCGATCAGGCGGCCGCCCGGCAAGAGCAGGGGCAACAACTCCCTCGCATGTCCGCCGTAGCCCAGCGTGCAGTCGACGGCCACCTCGCCCGGTTGCAACGCCAACGCCTCCAAAATCTCCGGCACCATGATCGGACGATGACTGCCGGCCGGCGTCTTCCCGGCCGCGATCACCTTCGCGACGTCCCCCGCGTAGCGCTCCGGTTGGTGCTCCTTGTATTTGTCCTCAAACCGGCGCGGGTTTTTTCCCGCATAGCGAGGTCGGCGCTGATGAGGCGTCGCGTCGCTCGTTTCCGACGGCAAATTCTCTGAATTCGAGGAGGAGGAAGAGGTGTCAGTCAACCCATCCTTGGTGGCCGATCTCGCGACAAGAAACAAGGTCCGCGTTGGAGCCCGTCAGGCGGGATCTTCATCCCCGACACCGTGAGACGATCACTCCTGCGCCGCTGGCTTCACCACCATGAAGGGCAGCAAACCGATGCAGACCAACCCAAAGGCAGCGTCGGCCAACAGCGTGGCCGGGTAGCCAAAGCGCACGATCGACAAACCCTGCCACGTCGCGGAATAGGAAATAACGAAGTTGCTCATCGCCATGTAAGCCGTGAATTGCGTCGCCGCCACGGCTGGCGTGGTGATGTCCATAAACAGCGCCGCGCGCGTGCCATACATCAGGCCTTGAAACATCGCGAACACCAGACACGCGATCCAGAAGGCCGAGACCAACGACGCAGCGGGAATCGGCCGGTCCGCCATCTGCAGATCAATTGGCATGATCCAACCTTGCTTCGCCATCATCCACGCCAATCCAATGCCCGGGATCGCCGTCCCGACGAAGTAGAGCGCGAGCATTCTCCTTCGGCCGAAGTGATCAGACAGCCAGCCGCCGACCACGCAGAAGAGCGCGCTGATCACCGTCGTGGCGAGGGCCAGTTGGCCGATTTGGTGGTCACTCAACCCGAGCTCGACCGCGAGGTTGGACTGCAACGCCAGACTCAGTGCGTAGGCGCCGCCGGGCAGCAGCGCGAAGATCACGCCGACCCACGCGGCCCGCGTGCCGGTGAAGGCGCGATAAGAGTCGCGACAGAACACGCGGATCTCCTGGGCCACCGCCACCAACGCCGGGCTCTGGCGCGGTTCGCGCTTCGGACCTTTCGGTTCGCGCATCGGCAACGCCACGAACACCGACACCGCGAGAATTACAGCGGTCACAAAAACAAAGGTCGCCGGGAGTCCCGTGTAAGGAATTAAGAACAACACCCCGGCCCCGCCGAGCGCTTGGCCGAGGTAGGCCCCGGCAAACATCAACCCGTTCGCCATGCCGCGCTCCTGCTCGCTCAGCACACTGACCGCCAACGCATCGATCGCCACGTCCTGCGTCGCCGCGAACGTGTTGTGCAGAAGAATGACGAATGTGAAAAATTTCAGCTCGGTGGTGAAATTCACCGGCATCGCGACTATCAGCGTGATCATCATCATGGCCTGCATGAGCACGATCCACATCCGGCGTCGGCCAAAGCGGTCCGACGAGAGGACATCCACGAAAGGACCGACCGCCCACTTAAACGCCCACGGCAAATAAAGCGTGCCGACAAAGGCGCCGATCTCCGCCACCCCCAATCCCTGCCGTCGCATCTGCGTGGCAATCGCCGTGGCCGTGAACCCCAGCGGCACGCCCTCCGTGATGTAGAGGGAAAAGAACACGCCGAGGCGTCCGTATTTCGTGGCGAGCAGATTGGGGAGTCTCACGGGGAAGCCCCGACAGATTCGGCTCCTCCGCCCGCAAGTGCAAGGTTTGGGTGGGCCGTGCGATCACGGATTGCCACCGCCCGGGCAGTTCGCAGGCTCACCGGCATGACTTCTCCCCTCGATGTGCTGTTTGAAGACGAGCATCTGCTTGTCGTGAACAAGCCGTCGGGGCTCCTGACCGAAGGCGGGGCCGACCGCGAAGACGACCTCGAGCAAACCGCGACCCGCCACACCGGCAAGGCCTGCTTCTGCTGCCACCGGCTCGACCGCCTCACCAGTGGCGTGGTGATCCTTCGCAAGAACAACCGCTACAACGCCGAGCTCTCCGCTCTCTTCGCACAACGCCGCGTGCGCAAGCTCTACTGGGCCATCGTCGAGGGTCAGTGGAATCCCCAGCTCCGCTCTCTCGAGACCGAGGTGGCGCCGGTCGGCAACGGCGTCTGGGCCAATGTCGACCACGGCGGCAAGCACGCAGTCTCCACGTTTCAAATCCTCGCGACGTCTCCGGAGAAAAACCTCACGTGGCTCAGCGTGTTGCTCAAAACGGGCCGGACTCATCAGGCGCGCCTCCATTGCCTTCACGGAGGTTGCCCCGTGATCGGCGATCCGGTTTACGGCTCGAAGCAACCGGCTCCCTTCTTCGGGCTGCACGCGCGCGAGTTGCAGCTCAAGCATCCGGCCTCGGGCGCCGAGCTTCAGCTCACGGCCCCCCCGCCACCCACATGGAAGAGCACACTCGCGACGCTCCAGCAGGCCCGAAGTTAACCGATCACGCGACCGGCCAGATCGATGCGAGCTCGTGGCAGTTCATCTCGTCGAGCCTCGCGTCACCGCCGCGGACTTCGATCGAAATGAGGTCGTTGTCGAGCGGCAGCACGACGCCCAAGGGCATGTAGACCAATCCGCCGTCCGCAAAAATCTCGAGCGAGAGCCGATCGACCAAAACTCGCAGGTGCCACTTCCGCTCGGGCAGTCGCAACGGAGCCGTAAAGTCTCCGCAAGTCATCCTCCGTTGCCCGACGTCGCAGACGATGCGCGCGCCCCGCACGTTAATGGTCACCTCCACCGCCGCCCCCAGATCGATCACGACCTGGAGATCGCCGTGCTTCGTCCTCGCCAGTTCGGTCAGCGGGGCCCCCGCCAGCAGCTTAACGCCAGCCCGGCGCGTCACCGTAGTGTGCAGTTGTTTGATCTCCGCCACCGGCGTCCATTTTATCCTCGGCCCCTCGTCGGTCGCGACCAGCGAGAGATCGCAGGGGAAGGTCATGATCTGGCTAAACGGCATGCCCGGCGCAGTCGTCCGCCCCCACGCGATTTGAATACGGCGGTTATCCGGGGCGTGGTTAAACAACTGCGGCGCGTAGGCGCACTCCCCCACTTGACCCACCAGCAGGTCTGTCTCCGGCGTAAACGCGCAACCATCGAACCGCCCCACGCGATACTTCATATCCGCACAATGCATGATCCAGCGCAGATCGTTCTCGTCGCCATCCAAGGGTAGACTAAACAGAATCGGGCAATCAAAGAACCCCTCAACCGTGCTTTCGTGGCACCACTCGCGGAGATTTGTCGATGAATAGATGCGGGCCTCGTTTCGGTTGTTCGACCACGATTCGGGTTGCCCAACGTAGAGCGTCATCACCCAATGTTGCGCCGGCTCATGCCAGAACACCCACGGATCGCGGTTGCCGGGCGTCACGTTGTGCATGAAGGGATTTCCCGCCCACGTCTCCCACGTGCGGCCACGATCGTGACTGCAGGCGATCGATTGCACATAATCGTCCGGCTCCGGTGCCTTCGGTCGGTGCGCGGAACAGCCGGTCGCCGTGTAGAACAACAGCAACGGCGGTTCCGCACCCACTTGCAATCCCGAGACGTTGCGCGAATCCACCACGCTAGAGCCGGACCACTTAGACCCTTCGGCATCGGCATAAAGTGCGATCGGTCGCTCTTCCCAATGCACGAGATCACGGCTCACGGCGTGCCCCCACGACTTGTCGCCAGCTGACGTCACACTGAAGGGCTGCAGTTGAAAAAACAAATGATACTCGCCCTCGTGATAAACCATCCCGTTGGGATCGTTCGTCCATCCGCGTCGCGTGGAGAAATGAAACTGAGGTCGCAACGCCTCCCGGTAGAGTTCGGCGGCGTGTTTGAGCTCCTCGCCCACTTCGATCACGGACAGCGCCCCCGCCGCCAGCGGATGCTCGGCCGAGCGTCGGCGAATCTCCGGATCGCGATTAGCTGGCTGCGGGTCGAGCGTCACGACCATCTCCTGCCCTCGCCACACCGTTACGTCGGTGAACGACCAGTAGTCCGGCGCGCCCACCGCCAACTCCACCTCGAAGGCTCTCACAACCTCGTCGCCCACCGAGAGCCGAATCGTGCGCAACGGATCACCGGCTTTGACCGGAATATGAAGATACGGCCCGCTCACCCGCATCGCCCGCGTTTGCATCATCGCTCGACCTTTCCCGGTCCGGCGAACGGCGTCCAGTCGAATCAGGGGGTAAACGCGTCGTCACGCCGACAAGATTCCCCTTGGAGATCGACAGCTGGGGAACACGTGGACTTCGTGGTCAGCATGAAAGCGCTCATCATCGGCGGAACCGGGCTTATTTCGACGGGAATTGCCAAGGCCCTGCTGGCTCGCTCCGCCGACCTCACCGTCTTCAACCGCGGCACCACCGACGATCGCCTCGGTCCCGACGTGCGCCGCCTGCACGGCGACCGCAACGACATCGTGGCCTTCGAACGCACCATGGCGGAAGCGGGTCCGTGGGATGTGGTGATCGATATGATCGGCTTCAACACCACGCAGGCCGAGAGCGCCGTGCGCGCCTTCGGCGGACGCTGCGGCCATTTCATTTTTTGCAGCACGGTCTGCACCTACGGCAACACTCAGACGCATCTGCCCACGCCGGAAACCGCCGCGCAACGACCTCACTCGGCTTACGGTCGCGACAAAATTGCCGCAGAGAAAATCCTCCTCGCGGCCCACGCCGAGGGCCGCATGCCCGTGACGATTTTCCGGCCTTCCCACACCTACGGACCGGGTGGCAATGTGATCAACAATCTCGGTTGGGAGCCAACCTTTGTCGACCGCCTGCGTCGCGGCCTGCCCATCATCGTCAGCGGCGACGGGCACGGGCTTTGGCAAAGCACCTTCTCCGAGGATGTCGGCATCGGTTTCGCCCACGCCGCTGGGCGCGAGGCGTGCTTCGGCGAAGCCTACAATATCGTGGGCGACGACGTGGTAACGTGGGACGACTACACCCGCCGGACGGCCGCCGCGATCGGTGCGCCCAACCCGAAGATCGTGCACGTCCCGACCGACTTCCTGCTCGCGCTGGACCGAGGGAGGTTCGAGGCGCTGAAGGATATTTTTCGCTTCCACGGTGTGTATGCCAACGCGAAGCTGCAACGCGATGTGCCCGAGTTCACCGCCGCGACTCCCTACGATGAAGGCCTCCGTCGCACGGTGGCTTGGATGGACGAACATCAAACCATCGTCCCGGCGAACACCGATCCGTGGGAAGACCAGCTGGTAGCGCAGTGGGAAAGCTTTCAGGCTAACGCGGTCCGCTCGTTTCAACCGAGAGCGTGACGATTGCGGAGGTCGATAACAGCCGTGGCCTTTGACCAATCGCACTTCATCGGGAGAATTCCCCCGACGTGTTCGCGACTGATCACTCCGCCGCGCGCAGCGTCACCTTCTGCTCGCGCAAGAACGGTGCGAGCTCCGCTACGCCGAAATCCGCCAACACCGCTCCGTGCCAGTTGAGCACCGGCGCCTTAGTCTGACCGGAAAGCGTCACCATTTCATCCCGGGCGGCCGCATCTTCACTGACATTCCTCAACTCGTGGTCGAGTTGATGAGCGGAGAAAAAGGTTTGGACCTCGTGACACCACGGGCAGCCAGTTTTCACATAGAGGATCGGTTGTTCGGAAGACATGATGCGCACCGTGCACCAATCTGCGCGCGAGACAAGGCCGCGCGGCCTAATCGGGAGGATCACCGCCCGCCTCGGCCCGGCAGATCGCCGCAGAGCTCGACAACGTTGCCATCGGGATCGGCGGTGAAAATCTGCTGCGCTCCATCGGGTCGCGAGGCCGGACCGCGAAACGCGACTCCCGCCGCCCGCAAACGCGCCGCCGCCGCTTCGAGGTCAGACACCTCCATCGCGAAATGCCCCTGGCCTAAGTTGTCGTCCGGCACCCGGCCGCCGATGAGATGCAGCTCCTGCGTCGTCCCGATGCGATACCAAGCGCCGGGAAACGGGAAGTCCGGTCGCGCCAGCTCAGGCAACCCGAGCAGGTCGTGATAAAATCTCGCGCTCGCCGCAACATCGCTCACGGACAGGGCGACGTGGTTTAGCTCGACGATCGTAAAGCCGGACCGCGGATTCATCGCCGAAGTCCGCCGGCGAGCAACGATGCGATGCTCATCCGCAGCATTTCTTGTATTTCTTGCCAGACCCGCAGGGGCACGGATCGTTGCGACCGACCTTCGCGGCGGCCACGATCGGCGCCGGACCTTGGCGCAGCGTGCGGGTGAAAATCCAGGTGCCGTCGATGACCTCGAATTCGGATTTCTCGTGCATGATCCCGGCTTGGCCGCCCTCGGTGAAGTGAGCGGAGAAATCGATGTGCGAAACTCCCGGCCGCACGTTGGCATCGTGCTGATGCACTTCGAGCTTCACCCACTTGGTCTCGCTCGGCACGCCCTCATCGGACGGTTCGCGTTTCGACGTGGGCAAATACGTGCGGTCGAGATACTGGTGCGCGTTGACCACATGGGCGGTGTAGCGGGAGCGCATCAGCGCCTCGGCGTCGGGAGCCGGAATCGCTCCGGCGATGATCGGCTCGCAACACTTTCCATAGGTGCGGCCCGTGCCGCAAGGACACAGGGAGGCTGAGGTCACGGTGGTAGGATCGGCAGGTGTGGTGCTCACGCTCTCGATTAGGCCCAGCCCGCGACCGAAGGCGAGCCACCAATCAAACTGGACAACAGAACAAACCACCGCTTCGGTTTCCTCGCCAAGCTGCGACCGCTCACGGATCAGCCATCGAACGGCCCAGCGGTGGCGGAAGCGATGCGCCAGACGCCTCGGGCCCCAGCGGCGGAGCCGTCGCAGGCTTCGAACAACATCTTGAAACGAGGGGCCGCTCCCGCCGGATCGGGCAGGAGCACGAGCGCCATTTCCGAACACTTCACGCCGGCCCATGAGCCCGGCGCCGGAGAAATCACGGGCGCGGATTCCTTGTGCCAGGCCAATCCGTCCGAGGAGGTCGCCCGTAAAATCTGGGCCCGATTCAGCGCCGAATAACCTGCATAATACATCACCCACTGATCTGGCCCGACGCGCCCAATCTCCGGCGCAAAGGCCGCGTGAGCATCGTGAGGTCCGTCCTGCGCAATCCGCAGCCCCGGTTCTCCCCGAAAACTCAAGCCACCGTCTTCCGAGAGCGCACTGACGATGCCTTTGCCCCGCTCGAGCACGAACAGCCGAATCTCCCCGCCGGGGAGAAACTGAATCCTTGGCGCGGCGAAGTTCGCTTCGCCGTCGCCCCACCGCACTCCCGCTTCCCGAACCCACGTCAGCCCGCCGTCAATCGAGCGAGCCGAGAGAATCGCATTTCCGGCAGCTTGGCCCCCGCGACAACACTCGTAATACATCCGCCATTCACCCGCCGCTGCGTCGATCGGCACCACCTCGGAGGAAACGACGCGATACTCGCCCGCCCCGCCCGCTTCCGCCGACAACCTCACCCCGGGTTCGGGCACCCACACCGTGCCATCCACTGAATAGGCACTGAGGATCCGCGAGGTCGCTTGATCGTAGTCCACCGCTCCGGCGGCATTTCCCGGTCGCGGCAACAACTGCGTGTAATAAAGTCGGTAGCCGCCCTCGGGGAGGCGGACGACGCGCGGCGAAACTGCCCCGCAAATTCCTGTCCGTCGGGCCCCTTCGGCCCAACGCGCCACCGGATCAGGAGCCACGTCATCATCCGGCGGAGCATCGACCACCCAGCGGGCATCCATCGCCCAACGACGCCCGGGGTCGCCCGGCACGCGGTGCAACGCCGGTCCAACTGTCGTCGCTGGGGATAGATCGATCACACCGCGCCTTGGAGAGTTTTCCTAGATCAGACGAGTCGTCTTGCCGCTGGCATCGCGGCGGATGACGCAGAAGGCATCCTCAATCGTGCAGGACCACTCGGGTTGGATGAGCGTCACGCGCTCGCGGGCTGGGTCGGCGGCGATCAGCAAATCCTCGCGCCCATCAGCGAGCGTCACCATCACCGCGACATGGCTGTCACCCGCGTCAGCTCCAGACGCCGTCTGCAACGGCAGCCGGCGAATGGCACGAATGTTCGACTGGCCGGCATAGGGCTCCATCACCGCGACAAACGTTGAGCTCAGCGGGGCGCTCTCGCTCTGGCGTCGCACCATCAAGCTGGGCAACCAACCTTCGCGATTGGCCTCTCGGTGGCGATAGGCAAGCCAAGTCTCCGCCATGGTGGCCGACACATCGGTGGAGAGATCGGTGTAGCGCAGATGCACGTCGGCCTCGGGCAGAATCTGCTCGCAGGGATCTTCGATTTTCCAATCGACCTGCCAACCCGCCTTGGGTTGACCCCCTCGGAAATTGCGCATCTGCACGCCATGGCCGTCGAAATCTGGCTGCGGCGAGAGATCGAGCCCGGTCACCGTCGGAGTGCCGAAATTCGGGTGAATCATCTTCGCATGGTCGCGGCCACCGACCACCCGGAAGACGTCGAGCACGTAGCTGTCGTCGGCGGAAATATCTACGAGCACGAGCGACCGTTCGTAGCGTTGCAACGGGGTGGTCGTCACAAGCTCGGGACCGGCGGCAGCGATGATTCTGACTGGGGGCTCGTCGGCCCACGCCGTCGTGCGACCGCGCACCAGCCCCTTACGAGGGTTGAGTTGGATCGCGAGAGGTTCGGTCTCGGCCGAGTCGCGCACCGGGGTTTGGTCCTTAGCGTCCACCACGACAGTGTTGTGCGCGGCGGTGCGTTTATACCACAGCGCGCGCGGAGAATACCAACCGCCAAAATGCACCGGCGGATAACCAAAACCGGGCAACAGCTCCACGCCCTTGGCAAAGAGCCCCATCGTCATCGCATCTGGACGTCCGTGATTGCCGCCGACGTCGTAATCGAGCCAGACCGCGCGCTCCCCCGCCCCGCGACCCGTGCGGAGCAGACCGACGGCCCACTGCTCTTTATTGACCGAACGGACCGGCAGATCTGGCCCGTGCTCCCGGATCACTGCGGCCACGTTTTGCTGAAACCGCGCGGGGTCGGCCTCCAGCAGGTCATGCGGCAGTCCCTCGATCCCCTGCCCGTTGCCGTGGTGGAGCAGTTGCACAAAAAGGGGATCGCCCGTGATTTCGTAAAATTGCCAGAACAGCGTGAAATCCGAACAGAACGGCAGGTTGTTCCACTCCAAGTCGAAGGAATGACGCGTGAAGGTCGCGCCGAGATAGGCGCTGTCCGGTTGGCCAAACGTGCCCGTGTCACCGAGGCGCGGACAGAGCACGCCACCCACCCAGACATCCGCGTGAAACCGGAACATCTGCACCAACGCCGGCACGCGACGCACCATCTCGAGCAGGAGATCGGGGTCAAGCCGACTAAACAACGAGAGCACCCCTGCCACCAACTTCGGAGCGATCGAGGCGTAGCCGCCGAGCCCTTTCTCGCCCGAGAGACCGTCGACTGCGGTGACGCTCTCCAGCATGGCCTGCAAATCGGCCAGCAACGTCTCGCGATTATCCGGCCAGCCAAGGATCGCCTGCGCGACGAGCTGGGTGACCTCGGTGTTCGGAAAATTGCTGAGAATCTTGCGAGGTTCGGCGAGCACGTTCCGCAGGAGACCGGCCTCCATGTTTTCGCGAATTTTTTCCGGCGTGTCTTTCGGATTGGGCAGGTGATAGCGGGCGGACTGCTGCGAGAGGAAACGCACGAGGTCGTCATCGTCGGCCAAGGCGGGCGCGATCAGATCGAAGGCCAACGCCAGGTCGCGGGTTTCGCGGCAGGCATCGTGCCACACGGAAACAATTCCCATGCCGGCGATCGGATTACGTATTTCGTAGGTCAACCCTTGCTGGAGGTAGTCGAAGGTCGGGTAAAGGTCGGCCACGCGATCGAGCAGGATCGCCGCCTTGTGCGCATAAACGCGGTCGCCGGTCATCCCATACGCCAACGTCAACGTGCGGATGCCCGGCAGGATGAATTGCTTCCACTGACCACGCACGAGAAAGGCGCTGATAAAATACCAGCGGTTCGTGCCGTCAAAATACCCCGTGCCGTCGTCCACCCCGAATTGATGCCACGGATCGTCGGGCGACGGATGCTCGGCATTGAAGAGCAATGATCGGTCGGCCCCGGCCGGATCGAAGACTCCGTGACAATCGAGACCCGAGCGATAGAAGGCCCCAAAATCGTTTTTCGGAAACTGCTCGGCGCAATGCGGACACGCCGTCTTCCACGGGGTTTGCAGGGCATCCATTTCCCACTCATACATGGGTACGTCGCGGCGGCAGGACGGACAGTGTCCGTTGGACCACACCATCCACGAGCGCTGGATCGTCGCGCCAAACATGGCGGACCAGAGCTCCTCGTCGGACCGATCGGTCCACGCTCTGGCGGCGGCGAGACACTCCTCCGCTTGGGCTCGTGACGGCGAACCCTCCGCTAAGTTAGCCCGCAAGACTTTGAGGGACGATTCCGGAAAAAACACCGAGCGCATCGGTTGATGATAGCCTCCACCCGCTGCGGTGAAAGCACTTAATGCGTCATGCCGCTGACGACGGACTCCTTGAACGCTGAGGGCGTTTCAAAATTGGTGTCAGTCCTCGTATTTCCTGATATTGACGACGAGCCGCAGTTTTCCGGTCGAAATCATGATAAATTCCAGCCTTTCAAAAACGGGGTCAGGCCGCTAGATGCTAGTTTTTGCCTGACTCAGATACGCCCGAATCGAACTGGGCTTTCCCATGTTCAGTTCCGACGCAATCCATCGATAAGGCGCCCCTTTGGATCGCAACTTACCGGCCAAGGCAATCTTCCAAGGCGCCCCGCAGATTTCCGCGGCCACGTCTGCCCTCGTCTTATCCAACTTGCTGAGTTCCTCATCCATCACTTGAGACCAGAACAAGGTTTTGAGGGTGACGAGCTCGGCTGCCTCGAGTCCAGGAGCCAAGGCCTGGTCGGCATAGTCACGGGCGATCGCCTGACGCCAACCTTTCGTTCCGATCGACCAGCCCTTCGACAAATCCCGCAGGTCCAAACGTTTCTGTTCCTCCTCGTCAGCCGCCAGCACGCTCAAATACTCCAAATACGAGTGCCATCCGGACTTCGAATCCTTCCAGCCCTTCAGTTCTAACCAGCCCTCACAACTGAATGCCCCGGGCCTCGGACCCTTCACAAATCGACGAAGGCTACTCCAGCGAAAGGAAGCTAGTTGATCCACGGGAACTACTCTCGCCCGGACAGGATTGAGATGGATGTAGTCGACCACCCGCGCCAACGCTGCCGTGTCTTCAATCAGGAGTGCCTGATAGCGACCTTGGAACAAATGTCCTCGCTCCCGCCGCAGCCGGTTAAAGCGAGTCGCGTAGGTGCTTTGCAACCAGTGCATTCCCTCCACCAAGTTCGCTCGCGGAGTCTCCACCGCTAAATGGTAGTGGTTTCGCATCACCACGTGGGCATGCAGCCGCCATCCATAGTTTTCGCAGGCTTCAATCAACGCTGCTTCAAAGGCTTGCGCAGCCCCGACGGTTTCAAACACGTCGCGCCGGTAGTTCCCTCGGTTGATTACGTGGTAGATCGCCCCCTCGTATTGAATTCTCAATCTCCGAGCCATCCCTCCCTCCTACGCTTCCTCCCATCCCGTTTCAATCTCAAATCTAGCATCTAGCGGCCTGACCCCATTTCGGTTTGCCATTTCGGTTTGCGCGGGAACCTAGCCCCTACGGCTTGGCCTATCCCTCGTCGCACGCCGAGCCCGCGTAGACCACCCGCCCTGTGCGTTTGCAGACCACGACGATCTCGGACGACTTCAACGTCATGGTGTCACCGTAATTCTGATTCACCACCCACACGTCCTTGCCGGTCAGAGAAGCCGGGAGCTTAAAATCGCTCAGACCCGCTTCTGCGCCGTCTTTCACGGTCGAGCCTCGAAATGTCGCTTCCACCGCGTGCTGTGCTGCCAGGCGACGCGCCCCAGCGCGGGTAATGCGCCGCGCTGGAATCCTGCCGCCTCGCGGCTGCGAGAGTTTTGCTGCCACGATTTTCTTTTGTTTTTCCCGTGGCCGCTTTTTCACGAAACCAAAGTGGGCCGTGCCGATGCCGCAGTCAAAAACAAGTGGTCCTGCGGGCGCATCCTACGTCCGTGCCCACGCCTGCCATTCGGGCTGAATCGCCACTCCCACTCCTAACAAACTGCAAACGCGCACAGTGTGTCCGGTGCCGCCCCCCTCCGGATTCTCCGCATTCACAAAAAAGACCCCAAAGGCGGCGGGCGCTAGTCCGGCAAACTCGAGACCGGTCACTTTCAAGGTGTCGCGCAGCAAGTAGCTGCCCTTGCTGCTGGCCGGGCTCGACGACCCTCTTCGGTTGCGAAGGTAGTAATCCGACAACCGACCGGAAGCGGGACTCGCCTGCCGAGTCACCTCGGCCGCACGCGACAGTTCCGCGTCGGGTAGCTCGTCCAGGCTAACGCACCGGCAACCCTTCGGCCTGCGTTTGCGCCCCATGGCATCATTTGGGATGATCAATTCGAGGCGCGAAGCGTCGATCCCTGCGACAGCATTGGCGAACACCTCGTCGCTGCCCTCGGCATTGCCGCTGCGAAAGATCGCGGTCGGGAAAGTCAGGCAAAGCCACCCAGCCAAACCTGCTAATTCCGCATGGGCGCTGCCTGGCAAACGCCTTGTGCCCTCAAGGAGGATCACCGGTCGCGGGCCGGGAGCGGTGGCTGAAATGAGCTTCGCGAGATTCACGGGGAAAAGCTAGAGCCGTGCTTGAACGTGTCTAGGTCGATCTCAAAGGCCCTTGGTTATGATCCGGCAGGCAAAAAAGGGGTCAATGTTTTACCATTGCGGTAGGTCTCTCATTACTTGATCAGGAAACTGTTTAACGCTTCATGTCTGCCGGTCTTCAAGCGCAAGATTGAAACATTGACGCCTTTATTTCCCTCTGGCAGCCACTGGAGCGCTGACCCCGGAAGCGGCGCGTCACGCGATGAACTTGGCAAAGGGGTGGAACCGGAATCGATTGTTCGGATCCATTGTCTTCTTCAGCGTTTGAACACTTTTCGCCATGATCTCGGATCCGAAGATCTCGGATGCGACCGTCGTGAGGTCAACATCATCGGGCTGCGAGTGTGTCCCGCTGAAGTCCACTCCAAGCCCCTGAACCTTGCGGGCCTCGTTGACGATGTGATTAGTAAGGTCCACGATTTCCTGACGCTCTGCGAGGGTCTTCGAACTCGCATCGTAGAGCGTGACGAGGTCCACGAAGAACCCGTAGTTACAGTTGCCGCTCGGAACCCTCGAATGCTTCTGCACCGCGCCGCCGAGGGAGCGAATCTCGATGATCGAGAGCTCGGCTTCGTCAAGAGGTGCGCCGCCGACGATGGTATCGCTCACAAAGTCGATCGCATCATCTCCCGGACTCCCCTCGGTGCCCATACAGTGGTAGAGCGTTGCGAGCGGATTGCCTTTTTGCTCCGCGATGACCGGCCAGAGAGCCGCCGCCGCCTCATACCACGTGGCCCAGTGACCCTGCGCAAGAGCGGGAAGCTTCATGGAGACGGCAAGATCTTCAAGCGGCTTCACGAATGCGGTCGGGTCCCCATTGAAGGTATCGTAGAAGACGGTGGTCGCAACAATTGCCTTGGTGCCTGTGACCACGATCTCGAGGGAGACCGATTCGTTTGGGATCACATGCTCCCGCATGAACCGCATCGCCTCTCGCGAGTAACGCACGGCCTGTTCGCGCGTCTGGAATCCGAAGACTCTCTGCTCGGCGCCCTTGACGACGCTTGCGTCCGCCATGCGGATGGTCAGGTCGACCACGATGGCAAGCGCGCTGCCCGCCCCGAGCATTGCGGTGAAGAGTTCGTCCTTGGGCGTGAGCGTGAGGATATCGCCCGCAGCCGTGACCACTGTCATCTTCACCACGCGCTGCCCGAGCAGTCCGAGCCGCCGCGAGAAGTAGCTGCTCAAACCGCCGTTTGTAACATATCCCGCAACGCCGACACCGGGGCCAGTCCCGACGGGAAGCGCGCCGCCTTGCAGCTTGACGGCCTCGACGAGTTCGCGGAAGACGACGCCCGATCCCACGGTGACGAGCGAGTCATCGCTTGTCCGATGGAACTCGATCGACTTAAGGGAGGTCCTAAATTCACGTGCTCACCACTTCAACCAACCACCATGCACCCTTGCCCTCTGACCACCGTTGCGGTGCTGATGTTTGCACTCAGCACGGGTGGAGCCTGCGCGGCCGGCGAGACCAACCTGTGGCCGGTGTGGGTCGGTCAGTCGGCCCCGGCAGCGAGCCCAGATTCCGGTGAGAGTTGGCAGGCTCTCGGCCCCCTGTTCTTCAGCACGCCGGCTTCCGATCAGGGCCGCGCCACCGGTCTCCGGCCGCTCTACCTGCGACGGACCGACGCTCGGGGGACCTACGCCGAGTCGACGTTTCTCTACCCGCTCTACGTCCACCGCCGTGATGACTTGGTGAACCGGTGGACGATTTTCAACCTGATCAATTACTCAGGGCCGAGTGATCCGCAGAGCAATCCATCACTGGGTCGCACCTTCGATGTCTGGCCGATTTATTTTTCCCGCGATACCGGCACGCCCGAGACCAGCTACCACGCCGTCTTTCCGCTCGGAGGCAGTATCCAGTCCCGGTTCGGCTCGGATCGCGTATCGTGGGCGCTCTTTCCGCTCTATCTCCAAACTGAGCGCGCCGGAGTCACCCGCACCGCGACGCCGTGGCCCTTCATTCGATTCAGTCAGGGCGACGGCCACCACGGGTTTGCGATCTGGCCGCTCTTTGGCCACGAGGAGAAACCGGGCGTCTATCGTCGCCAGTTCTATCTCTGGCCGCTAATCTATAAGAACGAATCCGGTCTCTCAGACGCGGTGCCGACAGTCCTGGAAGGATTTCTGCCCTTCTACACCCGAGAAAAGAGTGCCGACGTGGTCAGCGAAAACTTCCTGTGGCCCTTCTTCGGCTACACGCATCAGCAAGCGCCCGTGCGCTACGATGAGAAACGCTACCTCTGGCCCTTGCTCGTGCAGGGCCGCGGCGACGAGCGCACCGTCAACCGTTGGGCGCCTTTCTACACGCATTCCCAGCGCAAGAGCGTCGACAAGATCTGGGTGATGTGGCCGCTCTTTCGCCACGAAAAGTGGACCGCCGACGGGCTCATCCAGACCAAGCGCCAGCTGTTCTGGTTTATCTACTGGTCGATGGAGCAGCGCAGCATCGACCATCCCGAACTCCCGGCCGCCCACAAGACTCATCTCTGGCCCTTGCTCAGCGTGTGGGACAACGGCGCCGGTCGCCGCCAAGCGCAGTTTCCCAGTCCCCTCTCCCTCTTCTTCCCGGACAACGAAAACGTGCGCCAACTCTATACGCCGTTGTTTGCGCTTTACCGGCTCGATCAGCGTAGCCCCGAGGATGTTCGCCACTCGCTGCTCTGGAACGCGATCTCCTGGCACCGCACGCCGGAGGACCGCGAGTTTCATCTCGGGCCACTCTTCAGCACCCGCCGCAATGCCGACGGTGGACGCATTGCCCTCGGCAACGGCATCATCGGTTTGAAACGCCGCGCCGGATCCCAGACGTGGCGATTCTTCCTATTCGATTTTCCCTCCCGAAAAGACAAGGGTGTCGTCACGAGCCCACGCTGACATGAAACACATCACCGCCATTCTCGAAGGCTTCGGCAGCACTCTCCTGCTCTTGGTCCGCACGCTGTCGCACCTCGGCAGTCTTCCGCGACAATTCCCCCGGTTTCTTGAGCAGTGCTACCTGATCGGCTACACGACGCTGCCGATCGTCGCCATCCTCAGCTTCTTCATCGGCAGCGTGCTCGCCCTCCAAAGCGGCTACAGCATGCAAAGCTTCGGAGCCAAGGAGTTCATCGGCTCGCTGGTCGGCCTCTCGATGGCCCGCGAACTCGGCCCCGTGATGGTCGCCGTGCTCGTCGCCGGCCGGGTCGGCTCCGCCATCGCCGCCGAGCTCGCCTCGATGAAGGTTTATCAGGAAGTCGACGCCCTCGTGACCATGAACATCCCGCCCGAGCGCATCCTCGTGTTGCCCCGCTTAGCGGCGATCACCGTGATGATGCCCGTGCTCGCGATCATCGCTATTTTGGTTGGCTGGTTCGGAGGAGCGTTGATCGCGCAGCAAGTCGACTTCATCGGCCTGTCCTCGGACAAATATTTCGAAGCCCTGCGCCGCTACGTCGCATTCAGTGACATTTGGAGCGGCCTCGTGAAAGCTGAAATCTTCGGCTTCGTCGTCGTGCTGGTCTGCTGTTCGATCGGCCTGCGCACCCGCGGCGGTCCCCGGGAAATCGGCGCCTCCGTCACCAAGGCCGTGGTGGTTTCCCTCATCCTCATTCTGGTGCTCGATTACTTCGTCACCAAAGCCTTGATGTAACATGCCCTGCTCCACCCGCAATCCCTTCGCCGCCAAAGAGAGCCCCGCTGTCGGGGTGAGCATCGAGAGCCTGACCAAAAAGTTTGGCAAGACCGTCGTCCTCAAGGATGTCTCGATCAAGATCGAGCCCGGCGAGATCTTTGTCCTCATGGGACCGAGCGGCTCCGGCAAGAGCGTGCTCTTGAAACACATCGTCGGGTTGGAGACCCCGACGAGCGGACGCGTCATCGTCGACTCCCAAGACGCCGCCGATCCCGAAACCCGCGAGGAAGTCCGCATGGCCTTGGTCTTTCAGGCCGGCGCACTCTTCAACTCACTCTCGGTTTACGACAACCTCGCTCTCTACTTGCGCGAACACCGCATAGGCGATGAGGCTAGCATTCGTGAGAAGGTGATGCACTCCCTCCAGATCCTTTCCCTCGAAAAAGCGGCTCACCAGTTCCCCTCGGAGTTGTCCGGCGGCATGCGCAAACGCGTCGCCATCGCCCGCTCGCTCGTGATGGAACCCCAGTTGATGCTCTACGATGAGCCCACCTCCGAGCTCGACCCGATCATGGCCGCGACCATCAGCGAGATCATTGCGAGCCTGAAGGACGAGTATCACGTCACCTCGCTCGTCGTCTCCCACGACCGCGATCTCGCCCTCAACATCGCCGACCGCATCGGCATCCTCATGAACGGCGAGTTGGTCGTCGTCGCCACCCCGACCGAACTCAAAAGCTCCACCGACCCCCGCGTCGCCGACTTCCTCAATCCCAAGATCGATCTTCACCATCCGCGCTTCAAAGAACTGGAGACCTGAACCATGAACAATTCCCATCACACCATCCGCGTCGGACTCTTCTTCCTGCTCGGCATCGCCCTGATTTGGGTCACCTACGAGACCCTCGGCAACACATCCAGCCTTAATAAAAACGGCTACAACGTCATCGCCGGATTTGAGAACTTGAAGGAACTCAAGGCGGGCGACGACATCCGCATGGCCGGCGTGCGCATCGGCGCGGTCGAGCTCACCCGCCTCGCCGGGCGCCGCGCTGAAGCCGTGCTACGCATCCAGCCCCAGGTTAAGATCGCCTCCGATGCGGTCGCGACGATCGCCTCCGCCGGACTCCTTGGCACCAACTACATTGCCATCACCCTTGGCTCGCAAAGCTCCCCGCCTCTCGCCGAGGGCGCGGAGATCAAGACTCGCGACTCGGCCGATCTCAACGCGATCATGACCCAGCTCGGCGAGCTCGGCAACAAACTCGACGGCGCCCTCGGTTCACTCGGCGACGTGTTCAAGGGTCAGGACGGCCAGCCCGGTCTTGTGGAACGACTCGACACCCTCCTCAGCGAGAACAGCGCCAAGCTCAATGCGTCCATGAGCAACTTTCAGGAGATCACCGAAAAGGTAAACCAAGGCGACGGCACTCTGGGCAAGCTCATCAACAGCCCACAGCTCCACGACGAGCTGCTCGCCACCATTTCGGAAATCAAGGGCGCCGCCGGCGACGCCCGCACCTTCGTCGCCAACGCTCAGAACATGGTCAACGAGGTCAAGTCTGGTCGCGGTGCGCTCGGGGCCCTCATCTACGACGAGCAGACCGCCACCGACCTCAAGGCGACCACCGCCAATCTGAAGAGCGTGTCCGACAAACTCGCCCGCGGCGAAGGCACCCTCGGAAAATTGATCAACGACGATTCGATGTTCCAACACGCTCAGAGCACCTTGAAGAAAGCTGATCGCGCCCTCGACGGCATGAGCGATTCCGGTCCGATCACCGCCGTTGGCGTCGTCGCCAACGCGCTGTTCTAAGCCACCGCCATCAAACCCAAGGTCAGCTAATCAGGTGCGACCGGAGGTAATCAAAGCTCTGCCGCAGAGAATCAATCGGATCGCCCGGACAAGTGTCCTGCTCGACGATGAACCACTCACAGCCGCCCGCTTCGGCGGCCGGGATGATCCGGTCGAATGGCAATGTGCCCGCCCCGATCTCGCACCAGGTGTGCTTGTTCTCCGTCGTAAATCCGTAGTCCTTCAGATGCATCGCCGGCAGGCGACCGCTAAGCTTGTTGACCCACTCCACGACATCGCCGCCCCCGTAGTGGATCCAAAACGTGTCGAGCTCGCTCGCCAAATGCAGCGGCGAGGTCTGAGCAAAAATGTAATCGAGCACCGGCGCCCCCTCATACTTCACAAACTCGATCGCATGATTGTGATAACTGAGCGTCAGCCCGGCCTGCCGAAACACCGCGCCGGCCGCGTCGAGTTTCCGCACCAGCGTCTCGACCTGTTCGGCATCCGAAAAATCGACCCCCGCTGGATAAGGATAAGCCGTCAACGTGCAGCCCAACTGTTGCAGGTGCTCCGCCGCTTTGGCCGGTTCGTCCAAGATCAGCTGCGAGGGCTCGTGAGTCGCGCAGATCGTCAACCCCTCTCCCTTCAAGATCGCCATCACTTCCGCATCGGCGATCGGGCCGATGCCGCTAAGCTGCACGGCCGTGTAGCCGATCTCCCGCACGCGCTTGGCCGTCAACGCGAAGGCTTCGGCCGTCTGGCAAGTATCACGGACCGTGTAGAGCTGGGCGGCAACTTGGGAGAGTTTCATCGGGTGTATCAAGACCGTCACTCGCACCCCGACGGGTCAAGCCTCGGCAAAAAAAAGCGCACCCGAAACGGACGCGCTGGGGAAATGACTCAACGGATGATCAGATCTTCGGCTTGCCCTGCGCCAAACGCCGAGCCCGGAGGCGCAGTCCGTTCAAGCGGATGAATCCGGTCGCATCGTTTTGGTTATACCAGCTCTGCACCCCTTCCATCGAAGCGATGTTGGCGTCGTAGAGGGAGAACTTCGACTTCGAGCCGCACGTGATGACGTTGCCCTTGTAGAGCTTGAGGCGGACCGTGCCGGTGATGTAACGCTGGCTCTCGTCGATGAACGCCTGCAATGCCTCGCGCTCCGGCGCGAACCAGAAGCCGTTGTAAATCAGTTGGGCGTATTTCGGAATGAGGCTGTCGCGGAGATGCATCAAATCGCGGTCCATCGTCAGTCCTTCGATCTGGCGGTGGCCGTGCATCATGATCGTGCCGCCCGGGGTCTCGTAGACGCCGCGCGACTTCATGCCGACGAAGCGATTCTCCACGATGTCGACCCGGCCGATGCCGTGCTTGCCGCCGAGCTTGTTGAGCGCCTTGAGCAGCTTGCCCGGCGTCATCTTCTTGCCGTTGACGGCCACGCAGTCGCCCTTGAGGTAGTCGAGCTCGACATACTCCGCCTTGTCTGGCGCGTCTTCGGGCGACACCGACAACTTGAACATATCCTTGTTGTCGTTCGTCGTCGGGTCGAACCAAGGGTCTTCCAGAATACCCGCCTCGTAGGAAATGTGTAGAAGATTGCGATCCATCGAATACGGCTTCTTCAGCGATGCTTCGATCGGGATCTTATGCTCTTTGCAGTAGGCGATCATCTCGGCCCGGCCCGGGAAGGCCTTGCGGAACGCATCAATCTTCCACGGGGCGAGAATCGTGAGGTTGGGATCGAGCGCCATGTAGCTGAGCTCGAAACGGCACTGGTCGTTGCCCTTGCCCGTCGCTCCGTGCGCAACCGTGTCGCCCTTCTCTTGATGCGCGATGTCGACCTGCGCCTTCGCGATCAACGGACGCGCAATCGACGTGCCGAGATAATACTGACCTTCGTAAAGCGCGTTGGCCCGCACCATCGGAAAAATGTAGTCCTTGGCGAACTCCTCGACGAGGTTGAGCGTGTAGTGCTTCGACGCGCCAGTCTTCTTCGCCTTGGCGCTGAGCCCCTTCAGCTCCTCTTCCTGGCCGACGTCGGCCGCGAAGGTGATGATCTCAGCTCCGTAGGTTTCCTTGAGCCACTTGACGATGACGGAGGTGTCGAGACCTCCCGAGTATGCGAGGATGATTTTCATGCAAATTGAGTGATAATTTAACCGCTAATGGACGCGAATTAACGCGAATGGTCGGACCAGACAATGCGCTCCCATTCAAGTTTCGCACGCTTGAAATTGAGAATAACACCAACCTAGAGCTTGGTGATCCGCAGGTAATTCATCATCTGGCCGCGTTCGTAATCGGTGATCCGCTCAATGACTTTCGTGTCCACCACCGCCGCGTCGAAGACGATCAGCTCAGGCACCTAGTAGGCAGTAACGTGGAGTCCTTCGGATTGAGGTAACAAGGGCGGGACCGCTGGGACCGCCGCGACTAAGGACAGCTGACTTTCATTCGTGGATCCAACCGGACGGCCCGGCGGTCCGTCCCTACCTTGCAGCAAGCTTTTATACGATCATTCATCGGTTACTGCCTACTAGTCGCCCACCTGAGTTTCGCTCGACCTCATCACGTAAGAGCAGGACATTCGCGTCCATTCGCGGTTGAGTCTTCAGATCCGCGCTGACTCGGCCAGCATCGCCATGATCGCCTTCTGCATGTGCAGGCGATTCTCGGCCTCGTCAAAAATAATGCAGCGGGGATGGTCGAGCACTTCTTGCGAGACTTCCTCGCCCACGTGGGCCGGCAAGCAATGCATGAAGAGTGCATCGGGCTTCGCCGCGGCGAAGATTTGCGGAGTCACCGAGTAGGGTGCCATGATCTTGAGGCGCTCCTTGGTCTCTTCCTCCTTGCCCATGCTCACCCACACGTCGGTATAGACGACATCAGCATCCCGGACCGCCGCCATCGGATCGGGGGTAAACTCGTATTCCTTGGCGAGACCTTCGCTCGCCAGCAGCGCATCGATCTCTGGTCCGGGGGCAAAGCCGGCCGGACCGGACAGGGAAATTTTCATGCCGAAATGCGCCGCCCCGAGAATCCAAGAGTTGCTCATGTTGCACGCGGTATCGCCCAGAAACGCGATCTTGCGGCCCTTCAGCGAGCCCACGAGATCTCCGTCCTTCGCCCACCGCTCCGCCATCGTGAACGCATCGGTGTAGATCTGGCACGGGTGCAGAAAATCGGTCAGCGCGTTAATCACCGGAATCGTGCCGGACGCCGCCAAACGCTCGACCTCGCTGTGGTCGAAGGTGCGCACGATGAGACCGTGAACGAACCGCGACAGCACCTTGGCCGTGTCTTCGACCGTCTCGCCGCGACCGAGTTGAATATCACTCTTATTCAGAAACAGCGGATTGCCGCCCGACTCGTGGATGCCAACCTCGAATGAGACACGAGTGCGGGTGCTCGATTTCGCAAAAATCAAGGCCCAGGTCTGGCCCGCTAGCGTTGGTGGAGTATGACGCCCACGGCCTTTCTTTAGGCTCCGCGCAAGGGCAAACAGCCCCGGCAATTCGTGCGCCTCGAAGTCGGTCTCTTTGAGGAAGTGTTTCATGGAAGCCGAACGTTTTAGACCCGCTCTCCCTCACTCACGAGGGAAAAGTGGCCTGAAATGTTACGCTTTGGCGGCGAGCGCCGAGCGCAGGATCTCGACCGAGCGCGCCAGCTCGCCGACGGTCGCCGTCAATGGGGGGAGCATGCGGATGACATTGTTTCCGGCCGCGACGGTAAGCAGACCGCGGTCGCGCAAGGCGGCGACCAGCGGGGTGGGATCAGCGGTGAGTTGCAGGCCCACGAGGTAGCCCCGGCCGCGCACGGCCGACACTTGCTGGGGAAACTCCGTCGCCAGCGCCTCGAGGGAGGGAATCCATTCCCGACTGCGCGTCCGCACTTTCTCCAAGAGCGCCTCCTTCTCGATCACATCGAGCACGGCGAGCCCGGCGGCGCAGGCCAGCGGGGTGCCGCCGAAAGTCGTGCCATGGGAGCCCGGGGTGAACAGGTCCGCGGCTCGCTCTCCCACCCAGATCGCACCGATCGGGAAGCCGCCCCCGAGCCCTTTTGCCATCGCGATCGCGTCGGGTCGCACACCCGCAGATTCGAACGCGAAGAAATTCCCGGTGCGCCCGACCCCGCATTGCACCTCATCGAGCAGCAAAAGGAGGTTGTGCTGATCACACAGTTTTCTCAGCCCAATCAGGAACTCGGGCGAGCAAGGGTTGACGCCCCCCTCGCCCTGAATCGTTTCCACCAAAATCGCGGTGGTCTCCTTATCCAGGAGGTCGGCGAAACTCTGGAGATTGTTGAGCTCGCCGAAAACAAATCCCGGCACGAGGGGCCGAAATCCTTTCTGAATCTTCTCCTGCGGCGTGGCGCTCATCCCGCCGAACATGCGACCGTGAAACGCATTCTTAGCGCCGATCACCTTGATGCACTTCCCCTCCTCGCCCGACTTCGCGACGCCGTGCAAGCGCGACAACTTGATCAACGCTTCGTCCGCCTCACCGCCACTGTTGCAAAAAAACACCCGCCCCGGCCCAGCATACTGCACGAGGCGTTTCGCCAGCTCGCCCTGATTCGGATTCCGAAATAGATTGCTCGTGTGAATCAGCTCGCCCGCCTGCCTCTGCACCGCGGCGACCCAATGGGGATGGCAGTGCCCTAAGGCGCTCACGGCGATGCCTGAGGTAAAATCGAGGTAGGCGTTGCCCGCATCATCCCACACCGTGGCACCCTTGCCTCGCACCAAGGTCAACGGAGCCCGGCTGTAATTTTTCAGCACATAGGCGTCGTAGTAATCCGCCGTGCTCGTGCGACTGAGAGAAGGGACATTCATGGAAAAATCTCCGGCGGCCGACGGTTTGGTCAGCCGTGCACGATCTCGGTGCCGATGCCCTTGTCCGTGAAAATTTCGAGCAAGAGGCTGTGCGGGAGACGGCCGTCGACAAAGTGAACTCGCTGCACGCCTTCCTGCAGGGCGCGGATCGCGCTGTGCACCTTCGGGCGCATGCCTTTTTCGATGACGCCCTTTTGCTTGAGAGCGGCCACTTGGTTGATCTTCAACGTCGAAATCAGCGACTCGGGATTGGTCGGATCGGACAGCAGGCCCGGCACGTCACTCATGTAAACCAGACGGCGCGCCCGCAACGCCGTTGCCACGCGGCTCGCCACGAGATCGGCATTCACGTTGTAGGGTTTGCCATCATAACCGGCGGCGATCGGCGAAATCACGGGGATGAAGCCCTCGCTAATCTCCTTCTTAATCAACTTCACTTTCACCTCGGTGACTTCCCCAACATAGCCGAGATCGATCGGCTTCTGATCGTCGTCCGTCGTCATTTTTTCGCACACCAACACGGTGCTCCCCGAGAGACCGTGAGGTTTTCCCCGAGCGAGGCTGATCGCCGCACAGACATCCTTGTTCACAATCTCGTCGAGCGTCCGCTTCACCACGGCCATCGTCGCCTCGTCGGTGACGCGCATGCCGTCGACGAAGTTGGCCTTGAGCCCGGACGTCTCCATCGCCCGCGTGATCGCTTTACCGCCGCCATGGACCACCACGACGTTGATTCCGACCGCCGCCAAGAACGCGATGTCGTAAGCCACGAGGGTGCGCGTTACGGGGTCAGGGTCGTCCATGAAGCTGCCGCCATATTTGACGACAAACGTCGAGCCGCGGAAATCTTGGATATAAGGCAGGGCCTCGAGGAGGACTTTGGCCTTAGCGGTTACTTCAGAAACGTTCATCAAGGTGGGTCGGGGACGGCGAGGGTCGGATTGCGGGAGGTTGGGTGACGGGCGGCAGACGGTGGGAGAGGAGAAAAGTCACCCACGCTCTAACGCATCCGCCCCCCGCAGTTCCACCAAAATATTGAAACCTTCCTCACCAGCCCCGTGCGGTGAGAATTTCGCTTCACTCCGCCGCATGTCGCCCTCAGTCCTAACCTCCGTGGCCAGCACCAATCAGACCCACCCTTCCCGCGACTCCCACCGCGAATGGCTCGCCCGCCAAGCAGCGTTGCCGCGCGGCTTTCGCGTGGGCTCCGCCCGGTTCGCCTTCACGCCCCGTGAAGCACCCAAGCCGGCCCAGATGACGCTGACGTTGATCACCCTCGAGGAGCCGACCCCCGATTTCGCGGCGGTGTTTACCCGCAACGCCCTGCCCGGGGCCCCCATCAAGGTCGGTCGTCGTCGTCTCGAGGAGGCGCAGTTGAGCGCCATCATTATCAACAACAAGATTTCCAACGTCTGCGCTCCCGACGGCGAAGCCGCGGCCGAAATCATCTGCGCGGCCACCGCCGAGCTATTGAAACGTTCTCCTAGAGAAATCCTGCCTTCATCGACCGGTGTCATCGGCTGGAGCCTGCCGGTCGACGCCATGGTCAAGGCCCTGCCCGACGTCCTCCCGACCCTGCAAGGGGACTCCATTCTTCCGGCGGCGGAAGGCATCGTGACAACTGACCTGTATCCCAAGATCCGTCGCGCCGATCTCGGCGGCGGCAGTCTCGTCGGCATCGCCAAAGGCGCAGGGATGATCGAGCCCAACCTTGCGACCATGCTCGTCTATGTGCTCACCGACCTCGCGATCCCTCGTGATGCACTCCGGACGATGTTGAGTCGCGTGATCGAGCCTAGTTTCAATAGCATCAGCGTCGACAGCGACACGAGCACGTCGGACACCGTGGTCTTGGTCTCTTCCGGCCAAGTGCCGTGCGACGACCACGCTGCCTTCGAATCGGCCCTCGCCGGAGTGTGCCGCGACCTCGCTGAGGATGTGGTCCGCAACGGCGAAGGAGTGCGCCATGTGATTCGCGTCGCGGTCACGGGTGCGCCGAGCCACCGAGCCGCCCGGGCACTCGGCAAAGCCATCGTCAACGCCCCGCTCTTCAAGTGTGCGGTCGCGGGCAACGATCCCAATGTTGGTCGACTGGTTCAGGCGATCGGTAAACACGTCGGAGAGTCGGCTACCCCCCTCGACCTCAGTCGGTTGCGGCTTCAGCTGGGCGGCCTCGAAATTTTTTCCGAAGGAGTCTTCCGACTCGATCCGGCCAAGGAGTCGGCGTTGGTCGCGCATCTGCAGGCGGCGGAGCTCTACCAGAGCAACGCGCCGATCAACGGAGTGTTTTCCGCCGCCGTCGACTACCCGCCGCACGAGCGTTGTGTGGAGATCGCCGTCGATCTCGGGTGCGGCGAGCACGAGGCAACTGTCCTCGGCGGCGACCTCACCCACGAATACGTGAGCGAGAATGCCGACTACCGCAGCTAAGCGAGATCAGATCAGCCCAGCGGTCTCGGGAAATCCGCACCACAGGTTCATGATCTGGACGGCCTGACCACCCGCGCCCTTCATGAGGTTATCCTCGGCAGAAGTGATCACAAAATTGCCCGTGCGCGGATCGGCCACCGCCGAGATGTCGATCCGGTTGGTCCCCACCACGTGGGCGGTATCGGGCGTCTCACCGGTCGGCAAAATGCTCACGAATGGCGACTGACTGTAGGCCTCATGCCACGCGGCGTAGAGTCCCTCAATGTCGGGCCGCAGCGCGGGCACCGTGATCGTGGTGGCGATCCCGCGCCGCATCGGGGCAAGGTGCGGGTTGAATTGAATGATGGTCGGGCGACCGGTGTGCAGCGCGAGTTGCTCTTCAACTTCGGCTAGGTGCCGATGCTTGGTCAGCCCGTAGGCCTTCGCGCTCTCGGCGCGTTCGACATAGAGATAGGCTTCCTCGAGTTTCTTCCCGGCCCCGCTCACGCCGCTCAACGAATTGACCACGATGTGCTCGTGCGAAATCACGCCGGCCTTCAGCAAGGGAATCAACGGCACGAGCATGCTCGTGGGGTAGCAGCCCGGCGCCGCCACCAACTTGGCTTCGCTCTTCCAGGCCGACGAGGTCAGCTCGGGCAGCACAAACCGCGCGGCGGCGAGTAGCTCCGGAGCAGAGTGCTCGCCGTAGTAACGCTGATAAGTCGCGAGATCAGCGATCCGGAAGTCGGCGCTCAAATCGATGACCTTTTTCCCCGCCCCGACCAGTGCGCGGGCGTAACTCGCCGCCGCCCCGTGCGGGAGCGCGAGGAAAAACAGCTCCACGTCGCTCGTCGTCAAAGCCCCCGCGTCGGAATCGACGAAGCAGAGTCCCCGATCAAACCCGCGCAACGATGGCACCACCGCGGCCAGCGGCTTGCCCGCGTGCGTGCGCGAGGTCACCACGGCGAGTGATGCGCGCGGATGAGCGAGCAGGAGCTTAACGAGGATTTCACCGGAATATCCGGAGGCGCCAACAATGCCGACTTTCATACTGAGATGAATTCAGGGTTTCCGAGGCAGGAGAGTCACGAATAAACGAGCACAAAAAAGCGGACCGGAAAACCCGGCCCGCTGAAATTGGTAGCGTGGTGACTCGATTAACGCTTCGAGAACTGGAAGCGCTTGCGAGCACCGGGTTGGCCGGGCTTTTTCCGTTCTTTTTCGCGAGGGTCGCGGGTCAAGTGACCGGCTCGCTTGAGGGGGATTCGCAGCTCGGGGTCGAGCTTCTCGAGGGCCCGGGCGATGCCGTGAGCCACCGCGACAGCCTGACCAGCCACACCGCCGCCCCGCACATTGGCGGTGACGTCGATCTTGTCCTTCATCTCAACCGTCAACAAAGGGGCGTAGGCTTGCTTCGAAAAATCCTCGTGGGAAAAATGCGTATCAAACTCGCGACCATTCGCGGTCAACTTGCCGGTGCCTTGGGTGATACGCACGCGGGCCGTCGCGGTTTTGCGGCGGCCAGTGGCGGAAAAAACAGTAATTTCAGTGCTCATGGTCTAATCAGGCGGAAATCTTGACGGGGTTCTGAGCCTCGTGGGTGTGGGTCGGGCCGGCGAACACGCGCAGCTTGGTAAGCATCTTGGCCGCCAAACGGTTCTTCGGGAGCATGCCCTTGACCGCGTGTTGGATGATGAACTCGGGGCGCTTCTTCCGCATATCGGAGAGCTTGCGGTAGCTTTCGCCACCGACGAAACCCGAGAAGAACATATACTTGTTCTGTTCCTCTTTCTTGCCCGTCAACACCACCTTTTCGGCGTTGATGATCACGAGAAAATCGCCGGTGTCGACGTGAGGCGTGTAATGGGCATTGTTGCGGCCACGGATGATGTTGGCAGCTTTGACAGCGAGACGACCGAGCACTTGCCCTTCAGCATCGATCAGATGCCACTTGGGTTGCACTGTCTCCTTTTTGGCGAGGAACGTTTTCATGGGAAAAGGGGGCAATTGCTAGGCTCTCTCAGAGTGGTGTCAATCAGTTTTGATGCGGAAAACCCGTCCCCACTGGAGGGACGGGTCAAACTCGGTCGAATGCTGGCCGCGATCAGAAGCCGATCGCTACCCCGATCGTGCCGAAGAAGTGGCTATTATCGAGGCCCGAGATGTCGTTATGAGCATAATTGGCGCCCAAGGTGAGGGTGCCCCTCTCCGAGATCTTGAAGGGCACACTGACGCCGAGGCTGTAGTAGGTGTAGCCACTGCCCGCCTTCGGATCGACCCGGCCCAGTGCGGCCGAGAAATCCAACGAGGCTCCGGCCGGCTCCAAGGCCACGCTGTAGCCCAGTTGGCCCTCGACCGTCAAAACCTTCAAGGTCAGGTCATAATAAAGGTAAACCCCCGGCGAAACGCCGCCCACGTCACCCGAGAGGCCCACATAGGGTTCCCAGGTGGCCTCGTCGGCACCGCCGCCCGTGTCGAGCTCCGGGTAGTAATAGAGCACGACGCCGGTATCGAGGCTCCAGCCTTCCTTCAACGTCGTGGTGTAGCCCGCGTAGAAGTCGATTTCGTTGTCGATATTGTCGGTCACCGGCTGGCTAGTCCACATGCCCGCCGAGAATCCGCCCGAGGAGACTTCCACCGACGGCTGAAACGAGCCTTTCGCCAGCTCGACGCCACGAAACACGTATTTGGTCGTATAGGGGAAATCGAGGGTCACCGAGTAGGACTCAGCCCGAGTGCTCATGGCGGCACAGAGTGCGACGATGAAGAGAACAGTCTTTTTCATAATATAGTAGTTTTCTAGGTTAGGTAAATCGCCCGGGGCACCCAACACATTCCGTTTTGACAAAGACTAGCTTTGCCATCCCGACCAGTGAGGATACCAATGACCGAACAAACTGAGACCGGTTTAGCAATCATCAGGCCAATTCGAAAAAAATCTTCATGAGCACCCGCGGATCCCTTGTCATCACCGGAATTTTCGGCCTCTCCGGCGTCGGGCTCGGCGCCCTAGGTTCGCACGCGCTGCGCGCACTTTTTGCCCAGAATGGCCTCGGGCACGTCTGGGAAACCGCCGTGCTCTATCAGTTGGTCCACACGCTCGCCCTGCTCGCCGTGCTCCTCACGATGGACCATCGCAACCCCGTTTCCTCCGCCGTTTTGATTTGGGCCGTCGGGTGCTGGATCGCGGGCATCATCCTGTTCTCCGGCTCGCTCTACGCCCTCGCCCTCGGAGGTCCCGCATTCCTCGGTCCGGTCACTCCCTTGGGTGGACTCGCCCTGATGTTCGGTTGGGTCTTCGTCATCGTCGCCGCGCTGCGATCCGGTAAATCCCCGACGCCCTGATTCATGGACATTCCCGCCGACTTACTCGCCATCCTCACCGAGGTGCGACGGATAGGAAGACCTCGCGTGGTCGGCGGCGGGGTGCGCGACTGGCTCCTCGGGCTCCGTCCCAAAGATTTCGACATCGAGGTCGGTGGCGTCGAATTTGAAGAACTCCGTCGCGTCCTTGCGCCCTACGGGGCGACCGACGTTGTCGGCCGAAGTTTCGGCGTTATCAAATTGCGGACAGCCAGCGGGGAGCACGATTTCAGCCTGCCCCGCCGCGAATCGAAAACCGGCGCGGGACACCGAGGGTTCGCCGTGTCACCCGAGCCCGGCCTGAGCGACGCCGAGGCGGCTGCGCGACGGGATTTCACCGTCAATGCCATCGCCTACGATCCCTTCACCGACGCCGTGATCGACCCCCATCACGGTCAGGCTGATCTCAAGCGTCGGACTCTTCGCCACACCAGCGCCGCCTTTGTCGACGACCCTTTGCGCGTGCTGCGTGGTTTTCAACTGGCCGCCCGTTTCGATTTCCAGATCGCGCCTGAGACCGCCGCCCTCTGCCGGTCGATTGCCTCGACCTACACGGAACTCCCCGCCGAACGCGTCTGGGCCGAGTGGGAAAAATGGGCGACGCAATCGCGTCAACCCTCGCGCGGACTCGACGTGCTGGCGGCCACCGGCTGGCTTGCGCATTTCCCGGAGATCGCCGCGCTCTGCGATACACCTCAGGATCCCGAATGGCACCCGGAGGGCGATGTTTTCAAGCACACTCAGCATTGTCTCGATGCCCTCGTGCGCCTGCCAGCATGGGTCGCTGCGGTGCCGACCCGGCGGCGTCAACTCACCTTCGCCGTGCTCGCTCACGATTTCGGCAAACCGAGCACCACGGAACAGGCGGAGCGCCACGGTCAGGTTCGCTGGGTCAGCCCCCGCCATGAAGCCGCCGGCGGACCTTTGACGGATGCGTTTCTCCGCCGGATCGGGGCGCCCCATGAACTCGACGCTCAAGTGCGGCTCTTGGTCGTCAACCACCTGTTTCACCACCACGGCAACCCGCCGTTCAGTGAAAGCAGCGTTCGCCGCCTCGCCCGCAAACTCGCCCCCGCGACGATCGAAGACCTCGTGATGATGATGCGCGCCGACCACGACGGACGCCCTCCTCTGCATTCGCCAGAGACCCTCGCCCGCATTGAAGCGCTCCAGACGAGGGCACTGGAATTGGAATTGCAAAAGGCGGCCCCGGTTCCACTCGTGCTCGGGCGCCACCTAATCGCCAGGGGACACCGACCCCATCCAAATTTCAAAAACGTGCTCGCCGACGCCTTCGAAGCCCAACTCGACGGAGCCTTCGCCAACGAGGCGGACGGCGTGCAGTGGTTAGGAAAATATTTGCGCGATCATCCCCACGAACTAGACTGAAGGACTCACTTCCCCTTGACCATGCCCACAAACCAACTCGAACAACTCAAGCAATTCACCAAGGTGGTCGCCGATACCGGCGACTTCGCGAGCATGAAGCAATACGCTCCGCAAGACGCCACCACCAACCCCAGCCTGATTCTCAAGGCGGCGGAAATGCCCGACTACGCCTACCTGTTGGATCAGGCGATGGCCGCTGCGGGCTCGGACGCGAGTCTCGGCACCATCATTGATCACCTGCTCGTGGCGTTTGGTCTCGAGATTCTAAAAATCGTGCCCGGGCGCGTGTCGACCGAAGTGGACGCCCGCCTCTCCTTCGATACCGAGGGCACGATCGCGAAAGCTCGCGAGATCATCGGCCTCTATGAAAAGGCCGGCGTCTCCAAGGATCGCATCCTGATCAAGATCGCCTCGACGTGGGAGGGCATCAAGGCCGCCGAAGTCCTCGAGAAGGACGGCATTCATTGCAACCTCACCCTCCTATTCTCGTTCGCGCAGGCCGTCGCCTGCGCCGACGCCAAGGTGCAGTTGATCTCACCGTTCGTCGGTCGCATCCTCGATTGGCACAAGAAAAACACCGGTCAGGAATTTGGCCCAGCGGAAGATCCCGGCGTCGTCTCCGTCTCAGAGATTTACACTTACTATAAGAAATTCGGCCACCAGACCGAGGTCATGGGCGCGAGTTTCCGCAACACCGGAGAAATTCTCGAACTGGCCGGCTGTGACCTGCTGACAATTTCGCCAGCGCTCCTCGGTGAACTGCAGAAATCTTCCGAGCCGGTCACCCGCAAGCTCGACGCCGCTCAAGCTGCCAGCGCCGACGTGACCAAAGTGACCTTCAACGAAAAAACGTTTCGGTTCGCGATGAACGAGGACGCCATGGCCACCGAAAAGACGGCCGAGGGCATCCGCGGGTTCTCCGCAGATATCGTCAAGCTCGAGAAGGTGATTCAGTCGAAGCGCGGGTAACTTCGCCCGGGCAGACCTCAAACTTGGCCGCACCGATTGTGAGCTGGCCGTCGCGCAGGATTCTTGCGCGGAGGCCGCCACGCCCATCGAGCCAGGCCTCGGCCCCCGGAGCCACGGCCTGATCCATCCAGGAGCAAGGCTTCGCTTCAACCGTGCCTTCGAAGAGCACGCCCTGCATTTCGAAGCGGCGTCCCACTAGGCTGTTCAAGTCGGCCCCAGACACCACCACGTTCCGTCGAAATGCTCCCGGCGACAACGCCGGGACGGCAAGAGCCGCCTTGATCTCATCGTAGACTTCGGACGAGAAAAACGTGATCTGCCCCTTGTAGTCGGGTTTGAAATCAAAGAATCGATCACCGCGAATGCCTCGACCCGACACGCACTCGATCATATTGACTTCCACCATTGGGTCCGAGCCAGCAGGCTGGCCGTGGTGTCCAAAATAATTATGGCCCGTCGAAATATAAATATGGCGAATGCGCGAATCCACGGACCGGACACTAGGTCCGTCTCGGGGGGCGATTCAAGTCCCGCCAGCTCGATGCCCCCCGAAACACCGATCATTCGAGCTTTTCAGTGGGATCTCGCTCGCCAGACCGAGCGTCTCGACTGGCTGCTCGCCCAATTACCGCGCTACGCAGCGTGGGGTTACCAAGAGCTCTATCTCCACCTCGAGGATGCGGTGGAGTTTCCCAGTCTGCCCCAAGTCTCGCGACGAGGAGCCTACACCTACCAGCAATTCGGACGGCTGGTCGCCGCCGCCGATCAGGTGGGAATCAAAGTCGTGCCGATCGTGAATCTGTGGGGGCACACCCAATACCTGATCAAGGTCCCCGAGCTGCGCGATCTGAACGAACTGCGGAATGCCGACGGCAGCCCTCAGGAAACGGGCCAGATCTGTCCGCTCCATCCGAGGACACTCGAGATCGCCGAGAAGCTGCTGCGCGACATGGCGCCCTTCTGCACGGCCGGCAAAGTCCACGTCGGGCTCGACGAATCGTTTCACCTCGGAAAACACCCGCTAAGCGCGCGGGAGATTAGTCGGATCGGTCGCGCTGCCCATTTCGCCCGCTACGTGACGCGCCTGCGACGGCTGACCAAGAAGCTCGATCTGCGCATGGGGATTTGGGCCGACATGCTCTATTTTCTCCCGGAGGCGATTCCGCTGCTGCCCAAGGACCTGATCGCCTACGATTGGTATTACTATCCGTTTGCGAGGCTGCCCAAGGTCGAACTCTTCAACTACGCGGAGCGCGACCTCGCGACGCCCCTGCAAGCCCACGGGATCGAGTATTGGGGATGCCCGATGAACGGAGGATTTCGCCACGAGCCACTCCCCCATTTTCGCGACCGGCTCACCAATCTGCAGTCGTGGTGGCGACGATGCCACGAGGTCAAGGCCGGGGGATTTCTCGTCACGTCGTGGGAGGCAAGTCGCCTCGCCATCGACGTCCCCACGATGGTCGATGCGGCCGCCGCGGAACTTTGGCTCAACCCCGCCAAAACCACGGTGCCGAAACTTCTAGCCGCCGGCCTGCAACGAACCGACCCGACGGGCAACTCGACCCACAAAGCCCGAGCGCTCCTCGCGGCGGATCGTCACGCCTTTACCGGCTATGCTCGCGGGGAAATCAACAAGCGGTGGTCGCTGGGCGCCGACCTCGATGATCTGGACCAACTGAAAACGGAACTAAGTTTCTTCGAAGACCTCACCGCCCTGCACCCTTGGCCAGCCCCCCTCGCCTCCAGTCTCGAGTTGCGGCACTACTTCGCCGAGCGCGATCACTTCGTGGGCGCTTGTCGCCAGAGTATCAGCCGTTTGCGGCGGATGGTGTCGAAGCGCGAACCCGTCGACTCTCTGGTTCTCTCGTTGAGACAGGATGCTCAACGGTTCGACCGAGCCAGCAGGAGAGGGGCGCTCGCCAGCCTTCGGATGTGGCAGCTCTCCCGACGCGCGAGCGAGCGCAGCCCGTATGACGAACAGTTTCGCCGCGACAAGGAACAACTGGTCGCGTGGAAGAAGTGGCTGACCGCAGTGCGGAGGTCGCCGAAGCACGCCGAAACCGCCAATCCCATCGGCGGAGCTTGGCAACTCACCTACACGGTCCTCAACTATGCACCAGCCGTGCAGAAGGTTGGGGTCGAACAGTGCGTCGACGGCCGGTGGTGCGTGCTCAAGGAGTGCCACACGATCGAATTCCGGAGCAGCGGGGCACGCCCCCGCGCGTCTATCCAGCACCGCCACACCGCACCTCTCATCGAGAGTTCAGGAACTCCGGAATCCATCGACCTGCGGTTCACGGTCTCCGGTATCGGGTCAGTCAAAATCGGCCGCGTCTCGATCTCGAATGGGATCGAGACCTATTCTGCCCGAATAAGAGGATGGCGGACCGTCGGAGGCGATGCTCCGGCATCGGGTTGGCCTGACCTCGATCAGAGAGCCGTGTTTCGGCCCGAATTTGCGATTCCTGTCGCGAGCTGATTCGCCCTTCCGATCTTAGAAAAGAAAAGGGCGACCGGAAAATTCCGGTCGCCCTTGAAAGCTAGATTAGCCTGTTACGATCGTCTTAGTAGGAGAACTCGACACTGATCCGAACGTAGCGAGGGGTCTGGAACGACGACGGCGCGAGGTATTCGATCCGAGGAGCACCGTCATCTTCTTCAGCCACTTCGTCGACTTCGGTCGCCGTTTCAGCGTCGAAGACGTTGAAGACGTCAACACCGAAGGTCAGGCGATCGCGGCCCCACTTTGGCTTATACTTGAGGGACAGGTCGAGACGCCCGGTCCAGTCGGTCGTGCCAACAGAACCACGAGGCACGAGCTTGCCGTCCTTGTAGAACGACTCAGCACCGTAGGCCTGAGCAAACTCGTCGGTCGGGTGAACGCCGAAGGCGTTGATCGGACGTCCGGATTGGATCGCGACATTGGCACCCATCTGCCACTCGTCGGTCAGCTTGTAAGCACCGAAGAGTTTGATCTTGTGGCGCTTGTCATTCGGCAGGTTACCGAAGGAACCGTCGGTCAGACCAGGTTGGTCGAAGAGAGTCGTGAGACCCGCATCGTCCTGACCATTGTCCGAGCGAACAGAACCTTCGTTGTTACCGTAGCTGTGCGACCAGGTGTAGCTGAAGCTGGCATACCATTTCCCATCCCAGAGGCGCTCACCGAAGAGCTCGACGGCATAGTATTTGCGCACCGACTCAGGATAACCGAGGTCAGCGGCAGGCAGCGACACTTGCTCAGCCGTGCCCGAACCGAAGTCGACATAGAGCGACATCGGATTACCTGGGTTGGTCAAGACGTAGTAGTCGAAACCGTGGGCATCGAAACCATACGTGGTGTCGTAGCCCTTGCTCTTGGCATACTTGTTGAGGGCCGCATCGATCGCGACGTCCTCAATCGTGCTGGCAAGATTGCGGTAGATACCACGGACACCGAGCGACCAGTTCTTACCGATCGAGGTCTGGTAACCGAGGATGAACTCATCTTGATACATGGGCTGGATGTTCGCATCAACAATGGAACGGGTGTCCTTCACCTTGCCGTCAGAGAAGACAACTTGATCGCCGATCTTCGCGCCCTTGGTCGGGAGGAATTTCGAGTCAACGCTCGTGAGAACGTAGTAGTCTTCGGTGAAGAGCTCGGCGCCGGCGAGACGAACGTTGGTGTTCGAAGCGATCGGCAAGTAGTATTTACCGTAGTTGGCAAACACCTTGGAGCGACCGTCTCCGCGCACGTCGAACGCCGCAGCCACGCGGGGAGCGATTTGGTTCTCCACCTTGATGAAGCTGTCGCCCTGAGCGTTAAGGTTATCGAAGGACTCGTTACGCACACCGGCCGTCACGATGAGACGGTCGTCGACGAACTTGATCGTGTCTTCGACGTAGTAAGCGAGCGAGTCGACCTGAAAGCTACCACCGTTGCTGTAGTGACGCTCACGGACATACTCAGTCGCTCCGTCGGGAACGGTAGCACCGTTGACCCTGCGGGAACCAGGAACGTTGGAGTAACGGTAGTAGACGCCACCCGAATACGCGATGTTATCCGAAGAGGTGTTCTTTTCGGAGTCATAACCGAAACGAATCCGGTTGTTCCAGACCGTGAATTCACCGTCCAAGCGCTTGGCCTTACGGGTATCAAGCTGGGTGCCGGGTTGCGCGGCAGTCGAGAAGCCGATTACCCGAGTCGGGGGATTGCGGCTTTCCACAATGTAAGGATGCTTATCACCCGCGCCTTCATCGGTGCGGTCGTAGGTGCCTTCACCGTAGAGGGCGGACAGCATCAAACGGTCGTCGAAGAAGTGACCGGTGTAGCGACCGATGTAGTTCTTACCACCGCGCTTGAAGGTCGATTCACCGACATAAGCGCCGCGGCGATCATTGTTAGAGTCGAAGAGCCAACGATTCCGCGAGATGTCACGCTTGTCGGAGAAGCCCGTGAATTCGAGGAGGTGCGAGTCAATGATCTGCCAGTCGACCTTCACGCCCCAGAACGGATCCTTCGACTTGTCGTTGTAGTAGCTCGACGAGGTGGCGAACTTGCTGGAGTTATCGGTGGTATTGTAGATACCGTAGAAGAAGAGATGATCCTTGATGATCGGGCCGGAGAGGTAGACGTTCTGCGTGTAGCTTTCGTCGTAATCCTGCGTGTTGATCTGAAGGCGCTTGCCCTGGTAGTTCACATCACCGAGGTGGCTGGCCAAATGGTCTGGCGCGTAGTAGACGTTGCCGCCGATTTGCCATTTGTTGGTGCCGCGCTTCGTGACGGTGTTGATCACACCACCGAGGGAGCGACCAAATTCAGCGCCGTAACCACCGGTCTTGATCTGGAATTCCTTGTAGAATTCGAACGGCACGGTGCTGCCACCGAGACCATTGCGGAAGTTGGTAACGTTGAAACCGTTGATGAAGTAAGCATTCTCAGCGACCGAGGCGCCACCGAACGAAACCAAGTTACCGAAGGCGGTGTCGCCTTGGGTGGTTCCGGGTGCGAGCAACGCGACACCCGCGAGGTTCCGAGGAACCGGCAGGAGGTCGATCGTCTCTTCGCGCAGAATCGTGACCGATTCCGTTTGGGAGACGTCGATCGGCGACACCAAAGAGCCGCTGACCGTGAAGGTTTCCATCTCGACAATGTCGGAGCCCGTCGCGCTCGCCCGGAAGCGAACCGCCGAACCGGAACCAATGCTGACGCTGACGCCTTCACGAACTTGGTCGGGTTGACCGTCGATCATGGAAGTGACTCGGTAATTGCCGACCGGAAGACCGGAGATGCGGTAGTTACCACGGGAATCGGGATGAACCTCGCGGTTCAACCCGGTATCAATATTCTGAGCAACGACAGATACATCGCCGGTCCCTTCGACCGAGCCGTAAATGTAGCCGTCCGTATTACTTTGTGCGTAGACCGTTGCGGAGAGGCCCAAAGCGAGGGCCGCAATCGTCAACGAATTTACCAACGCACGTGAGGCAGCATAGGTGGAGTTGATTACCTTTGAAACAAAGATAAACAATCCCGCTGCAACTTTCCTTTCGGAACGTTTCATAGGAGTATAGTTCAGTTGGGTGTTGTGTTGTTAGGGAAGAGAGCGGCCGAGGCCGCATGTTCTCTTGCTTATGACAAAGGCAACTTCCCGGCCGGGAATCAACTAAATTTAGTTACAACCATGTTACGCTAAATAGCCTAGGGACATTAGTCTCGCTTTCCTACGCCACGCATGGTTGCCAGCAACCGTTCTTGCTGAAGCCGGAGGCATCACACGGTAGATTCCTTCAGGAGCATCCGCTTGCCTCCCTCCCGAGGGCGGCAAGGCGACTTTGTCGCGGTTCGCCGCGACCAAAGTCGGCCCGACAGGGCGCATCGATCACACGGGAGAGTGGGATGGATGCAGGCTGAGGCCCCAGTCTAAAGTAATTGCTTGAGCGTCCGTGCTTCCTCCAATGCCAGCTCAACGTCGGAGGCCATGACTGTAAAGTGGCCCATCTTGCGGCCGGCCCGGGGTTCCCGTTTCCCGTAAAGATGCAACTTGGCGGTCGGGTGGGATAAAATTTGTTTCCAAGCGGGTGACCCACGTCCAACGGCCTCAGGTCCGAACCAGGAATCCCCTAGAATATTCACCATAACCACGGGTGAAATCAGTTCGGGTTCACCAAGGGGCAGGCCGCAGACTGCCCTCACTTGCTGCTCAAATTGCGAAACTCGGCAGGCATCGAGCGTGGAATGACCCGAATTATGGGTGCGCGGAGCCAATTCATTAATCAGCAGTTCGTTGTCCGCCGTGACGAAAAATTCCACGGCAATTATCCCCACCACGCCGATTTTGGCCGCAATGGCCTGACCGAGTTTTTTCGCCTCAACCCGCACCCCGGAGGCAACCCGGGCCGGCATGATCGAAAAATCCAGAATATGGTCGGTGTGAATATTTTCCGCCACGGGAAACACGCTCATCTCGCCGTTCTCCTGCCGTGCCACCACCGCAGAAACTTCACACTGGAAGTCAATGTATCGCTCCACGACCGCGCGCTGCCCGGCAAACTGCGCCGCAGCCACTTCGATTTCTGCGGTCTGGGTGAGCTTCAATTGCCCCTTCCCATCGTAACCAAAATCCGCCGTCTTGACGACACAGGGTAAACCAATCTCCCGCACGGCGCCGGCCAGGTCTCCTCCCACCTCGACTTCCCTGAATGCCGCATGGGGAAACGCATTGTCCCTGAGCCAAGTCTTTTCCCGCAACCGATTTTGACAAATCTCTAGCACTTTCCACGAGGGGTGCAAGCGGGTCAGTTTTGCGATCTCCTGCAATGGTTCCACCGGGATGTTTTCAAATTCATAAGTCACTACATCGCAGCTCCGGGCAAATTCAGCCAAGGCCGCCTGATCGGTGTAGGCAGCATTGAATTCCCGGTCAGCCACCGCCCCGGCCGGACACCCCGCTTGTGGTTCAAAAACGTGCACTCGATAGCCGAGGGTCTGCGCGGCCTGCGCCAACATGCGGCCGAGTTGTCCGCCGCCGAGGATGCCAAAAGTGCTGCCGGGGAGTATCATGAGAAATTCACCAAGGCCCACGCTGGGTCGAGGGGGAAGGAAAATCCGCACCATCAGGGCAACTTGGCCTTGAGCACGGTGCTGGTCTGCCCAATCCGCTGCGCCGCCACCGCCTTCTTAATGCGGGCGTCGCCATGGGCGAGGATCTGCGCCGCAAAGAGCGCGGCGTTGGTCGCCCCCGCCTTGCCAATGGCAAACGTGGCCACGGGGACCCCACCCGGCATTTGCACAATCGAAAGCAGAGAATCGAGACCCTTGAGGGCCGCGGATTGCACCGGCACGCCCAACACGGGCAGCGTCGTCATCGAGGCCGTCATGCCCGGCAAATGCGCCGCGCCACCAGCCCCGGCAATGATCACCTTCAAGCCGCGTTTTTCAGCATTGCTGGCGTAGCTGAACATGAGCTTGGGCGTGCGGTGGGCACTGACGACCCGCTTCTCAAACGGAATTCCCAACTGCTCCAACGCGGTCGCCGCGTGCTGCATTGTCTCCCAGTCCGACGTGCTCCCCATGATGATCCCGACCAATGGTTTTGTTGCCATGGGTCGGATCATTGAGGACTGATCGCGCCTGTCACCACCGAAAACAATCGATCAAGCTGGATTCGGTCGATGGCCGAGCAGACGCGCTGGGAGAAAGAGCACCGCCTTGATCAAGGCGAACGACGCCGCTACGACCACGCCCAGCAACCGCAACGGCAGCGCCACCAACCAGATCACCGGCAACAACAGCAGCGCGAGTAACGCCAGTGGCCAGAAGAGCATCAGCAGACAGCACCAAACAAGAAACAGGATGAGGACGGGCATGATTTTCTTTGGATTGAGGTTAGAGTAAGGGTCGACCTTTGGGCATCCGCACCAGCACCGTGCCCGCGATTTTATCGTGCCACGACTGCCGCTCGGGATCAAACGCCACCCAGATAAATCCGAGCCCAACCACGGCCAGTGAAAGGAACGCACCCAACCCGCGCACGATCGCGACCATCCAGTCGATCTCTCGATCGTCGAGGCGGATCAGCTTCAGGTTGCAGACGATCCCCCCCACCGTAGTGCCTTTCATGGCCCAGAAAGCCAAGTTGTAGGCGGTGAAGAAGAGGAGGAACCAATCGCCCAATCCGGCGATACCGACGATCATTCCCACGAGAATCGCGTCCAAACCACTCGCCGCGATCCGCACCCAGAATCCCGCCCTCGGGAGAGCACTGAGGGGCAAGGTCGGCGGGGGTTGCGCCAGAGCTGGCATCGCCGCCGCTTCTGGGAATCCGGTCGCGCCCGCCAGCATGGTCGGTGCCGACGCCGTTAAGGGCAGATTCGCCACAGCCCCCAGCGCAACGGTGCCGCGCGGGGGCGTCCGCTCGCTGCGCATCGTGAGAATCAGGGTATAGACCACGACTCCAAACCCGATCATCCCGAAGACTTTCCAGAGGAGAAATCCGAGCACCGGCACCGTGTAGAGTAAGAGCAGCACGCCGCCACCGATGAGGGTCGCCACGGCGATGTGACTCATCGGGCCGGGGCCAAAATACTTGGTGATCCGCCGTCCGAGCCACGCATGCATGACCGCCTTGCCGAAGAGCGTGCCAAAGAACCCCCCGGCCACGACAAACGGCACCAGCAAAATCCCCACTCCGGTGGCGACCAACAGCACGATCAGAATTGGCGTGATCAACACCGTCAGCAGCACGGCCAGAAGCGAATAACCGGGGCGCTGCTCCAGCGTTTCCGCACACTTCTCAAACGCCCGGGGGAAGAGCAGGGCGAGCAAAACATAAAGGCCAAAGACCGACAGGGCGATCATCCACGCCCAACCCAGATGCTCCCCGAACGCCAGCGGCCGACCGTAGAGGAGGCAGCGGTGCATCCAGACTTTGAGCCATTCGAACTTGGCCCCATCACCGAAAAGATTGAGTTCCTGCACGCCGCCTTCCACCACCGCGCTCGAGTCTTGGTGCAACTTCCCGCCCACCGTCACGATCTCGCCGCGAACCACCGCTTGGGGACCGAGAAAAACGTCGCCCAAAATCGAGACCACTTCCCCGTGCACCGTGCCATTGATCGAGATGTTCCCCAGCACGCCCACGACCTCGCGTTCGACGGTGCCGTTCACGGACACATCACCCAAAATCGCGACGGCCTCACCGCCAGCGGTTCCGTTGACGGTCGTTTTGCCAATGATCGAAACCACCGCGCCACGGCTGGTCCCATCCAGCGTCGAGTTCCCGAGCAGCGAGACGACTTCGCGCACCCGTTGCCCCTCCGGCACCGTATGGTCGCCGAGCGGGAAGTTCTGACTGTGCCGGTCAGGGCGAACTGCTGCTTCCTCCGACTCCTCCTCTTCGGAATCAGCCATGGCGGATTCAGGTTCAGGGGCCGACATATCAACTGCGTCGGCCTCCGGCTCGGCGGTATCTAAGCGGCGCAGCTCGGACTTCTCTTCAGCTTCCGGGGCTTGCACGGCTTCCGGCCCGGGAACTGGAGCTGGAGCTGGCGGAACGACGGCGGGCGTCGGCTCGTCCGGCGGCGGGGCTGGCGGCGACGCGGTTTGAGCGCGAGCGCCAACCACCATGATGAGGGCAAGTCCAAGCGCGAAAATGGCGGTGGATAAAAAATTCTTTGATTTCATGGGCGTGGGAGGTGGGGATTAACGGTCGTTAAAGAGGGTGCGGTAGGCGGTGGCGCCGAGCCCGATCAGGGCCGCATACATCGCGGCGAAAAAGGCGAGGCCACCGTAAATCCAGAGGACGGGAATAGAGCGGAACAGCAGGGCCCCAAATCCAGTCAAACCGCTGGCGATTGACTTAAGATGCGCGAAGAACGCCGCCGGGCCCGAGAGGACCGCGCTGGGATTGACCGTCGATCCGCTCCGGAAAAAGAGGCCGATGAGAGCGGCCGCCAGCACGCCGGTCACCACGAGAAATGCCGCGCGAGCGGCCAGCGGCCAATGCGCGAACGACTGGCGCCACCATGCGAGCGATTGCCGGATCTCGATCGCCGCCAGCACTCGTGCCTCGAGCGAACGCGGGGCACGGCGGTCCGGGAGGGAGCGGAGCGTCTGGTGAATCAGCTTTTCGAGTTCTTCGGGAGTCTTTCTTGGCATGGGATTAGTCGTTAAAATTTTCGTGGCTGGCTCCGCTGCGCGTGAGCGCTTGAGCGAGGGCCACCCGGGCGCGGAGGATATCGGTTTTTACCTTGCTGAGGGAAATCCGCAGTTTCTTCGCAATTTCGTCGTAAGGCATCTCTTCAAAGTGAAACAGGACCAACGGCACGCGTTGATGCTCCGGCAAAGCCTCCAAGGCCCGGCCGACCCATTCCTTCCGCTCCTCGGAATCGAGGTCCCCGACAAAATTATCGTCCGAGGCAAATTCGATCTCCTGAGCATCGTCCGGCGCGGAATCCCCATGGCGGGTAAACTCCGAGAAGAACCGCCACCGGTTGCGGTAGCGCGTCAGGTGGTTCAGCGACAGATTGGTCGCGACGGTCTTAAGCCAACCCCCGGCCGTCGGGCTGATCCTCAATCCGGCGAATCGTTCATACGCTTTCAAGAAGACCTCTTGGGAAATATCCTCCGCTTGCGCCTCGTTTCCAACTAGGCGGACCGCCGTAGAAAATACCATGTCTTGATAGTTGCGCATGAACGTAGTGAAGTCGATCGGGGTGATCATCCCCTCTGGGTTAGTTTGCACTGGAGTTTCATCGTTCATGCCCAGAACACGGCCCGCGCCGCAAAAGTCGCAGTTTTCTTGATGGCAGCCCTCCCCGACCGAGCCAAGCCCCATACCGTGAGCCCAACCACCTCCGCCAAAGTGACTAGAAAGTCGCACTTTTGGACTAATTGAGCCGGAGCCCGGAGAAATGAATCGCGAACCCGTGCCGGAATCGGCGCATTCACCACCAACCACGCCTCTGGGCGTCGTTCCTAAACCACCAACGCTGCCTCGCTTCTCACCGCTACACCCATGTCGCACTTTCTCACCCCTGACCCCCAGATCGAATCCGCCGTCCGCGCCAAAGGCGACGAGCTGTTCAAGCTGATGGACCAACAGCCGCCCCCGGCGTTGTTTTCCAAGAAAGGCGCCTATGCCCGCCTGATGGAGTGGTCGATGAAAGACCCGGTGTTTAAGACCCAGCTGTTCCGCTTTGTTGATGTGCTGCCAACTCTCACCTCGTCGGCCGAGATTGTCCGTCACCTTCAGGAATACCTCGGCGATCACGCCGTCGAGCTCCACCCCGCCCTCAAGGCCGGATTGGCCGCCTCCTCCTTCGCTCCCGCGCTCGTCGCCAAACCGGTCAAGGCGCAGATCGTCGATATGGCTGGGCAGTTCGTCGCCGGCGAGGACGGGGCTGACCTCATCAAACAGCTCAAGCGCAACGCTAAGCTGGGACTCGCCACGACCATCGATCTCCTCGGCGAAACCGTCGTCAGCGATGCCGAGGCCGATATCTTCCTCCAGCGCAACCTCGAGATTCTCGATTCGGTCTCGCGCCACTACGAAAAGGAGCCCGAGCCTTGCTTTAGCGATCTCGGCGAAAACGGCCCCCTCCCGCGGCTCAATCTTTCGGTTAAAATTTCCGCGTTGACCCCCGACGTCCATCCCGCCGATCCCGAGAATTCGATCACCGCGCTCAAGACTCGCCTCCGACCCATCCTGCGCCGCGCGATCGAGGTGAACGCCCTCATCAACTTCGACATGGAGAGCTACAAGCTCAAGGACCTCACCTTGGCCCTCTTCAAGTCGATCTTCGAGGAGCCCGAGTTCCGTCAAAGCCCCGCGATCGGTCTCGCCCTGCAAGCCTACCTGTGCGATTGCGAAACCGATCTGCGCGACATGATCGCTTGGGCCAAAAAGAACCAGCGGCCGTTGAGCATCCGCCTCGTCAAAGGGGCCTACTGGGACTACGAGACCATCACGGCCCAGCAACGCGATTGGCCAATCCCGGTTTGGCAAAAGAAACCGGAGTCCGACGCCAATTTCGAGAAACTCACCCTCGTCCTCCTCGAGAACATCGACATCGTGACGCCCAACTTCGCGTCGCACAACGCCCGCTCGTGCGCCCACGCCATCGTCCAGGCCGAGCGACTCGGGATCGACCGCCGCGCGTTCGAGTTTCAAGCCCTCTACGGCATGGCCGACGAGTTGAAACTCTCCCTCATCAAGATGGGCTTTCGCGTCCGTGAATACTGCGCCATCGGGGAACTCCTGCCCGGCATGGCCTACCTCGTGCGGCGCCTTCTCGAGAACACTTCCAACGAAGGATTTCTCCGAATCAAAGGGGCCGGCGAAGCGACCAAGGGCATGCTCCTCGCCAACCCCATCTCGCAGATCGCCGACGCTCCGGAACCTCTCGCCCGCAAGGCATCGACGAAGTCCGGACCGGTCTTCACCAACACCCCCAATATCGACTTTTCTCAGGCCGCCAACCGCGCGAAACAACGCGCCGCCCTCACCGCCCTCAGCAGTCCGCCGATTTCGGCAGCGAGCATTCGTGTCGGCCGCAAGTGTCCTCTCGTCATCGGGGGCAAGAAGATCACCGATCGCACCTACCTCGATTCCGTCAATCCGGCGAAGCCATCGCAAGTTGTCGGTTCATATGCCCGCGCCACGATTGCCGACGCCGAGGCCGCCATCGCCGCCGCCAAAGCCGCCTTCCCGGCCTGGCGCGCGACCCCTGTTGAAACTCGCGCCAAAATTCTCGAGCGAGTAGCCGACTTGATGGAGATTCGCCGCTACGAGCTCAACGCGCTCGAAATCCTCGAAGCCGGAAAGCCCTGGGTTGAGGCCGATGGCGACATCTCCGAAGCCATCGATTTTTGCCGCTACTACGCAATCGAGATGCGCCAGCTCGGTCGGCCCACCGTCACGCAGGCCGTCCCCGGCGAGCGTTGCGTGCAAACATGGACACCCCGCGGCGTCGGCGTCGCCATTGCGCCGTGGAATTTTCCACTCGCGATCCTCTGCGGACTCACCGTCGCGCCTCTCGTCGCCGGCAACACGATGATCATGAAACCCGCGGAGCAAACCTCCGTGATCGGTTCGGTGCTCATGGACATCCTAATCGAGGCCGGGGTGCCCGCCGGAGTCGTCAACTTCGTGCCCGGGCTCGGTGAAGATGTCGGCGCCCACCTCGTGGGCCATCGTGATGTCGATTTCATTGCGTTCACCGGGTCCCGCGCCGTCGGGTGCCGCATTTGGGAGGCCGCTGGCAAGACTTTGCCGGGCCAACAGAATCTCAAGAAAGTCGTCTGCGAGATGGGTGGCAAAAATGCGCTCATCATCGACAACGACGCCGACCTCGACGAAGCCATTCCGGCCGCGCTCTCCAGCGCCTTCGGGTTCAGCGGGCAGAAGTGCTCGGCTCTCTCCCGCCTCATCGTGCTCGATGAAGTTTACGAGCAGTTCGTCGAACGGTTCATCGAGGCGTGTGACGCCTACCCCATCGGTGATCCCGCCCAACCTGGCACGATCGTCGGTCCCGTCATCGATGAGGACGCCCAGAAGAAGATCCTCCGCCTCATCGAACAAGGATCCCGGGAGTCGAAGCTCGCCTGGCAGGGCAAGGCCCCGGCCGAAGGTTACTTCGTGCCCCCGTCCGTCTTCACCGACGTCAAACCCAATCACCAGATCGCCCGCGAAGAAATCTTCGGACCCGTCGTCGCCATTCTCCGGGCCAAGGATCTCAGCGAGGCCTTCGACCAAGTAAACGGCACCGACTACGCGCTGACCGGTGGCCTGTTCTCCCGCAGCCCCTCCGCGCTCGAGCGCGCCAAGGCCGAATTGCTGGTCGGCAATCTCTACCTCAACCGCACCATCACGGGCGCGATGGTCGAGCGTCATCCCTTCGGCGGGTTCAAAATGTCCGGCGGCGGCACCAAGGCGGGCGGCAAGGAGTATCTCCACAATTTCCTCTTCTCGCGCATCATCATCGAGAACGTCATGCGTCGCGGGTTCACCCCACCGGAGGAGGGCTGAGTCCAGCCGCCCTTGCGCCGCCCGCCCGGCAATGATTGTTTTTGCAACTCCGTCGGTTTCGGCGGTGTCTTGTCGGCGTGGAATACCTGATCTGGTCCGTCGCCCTGATGTTCATGCTGATTGGTCTCATCGGCTCGGTCGTGCCTCTGCTTCCCGGCACGACGTTCGTGATGCTGGGCGTCCTCCTGCCTAAATTGTTTCTGCCCGACTCCGTGAGCTGGGCCGTCGTCGGTTGGATCGGGGCATTCTGGGCCTTGTCCATCATTGCCGACTTCGCCGGCATCATCATCGGCACACGGTTATTCGGCGGCTCGAAATGGGGTATGACCGGCGCGAGCGGGGGAGCCTTCGTCGGGATGTTTTTCTCTCTCCCCGCCTTGATGCTGGGCACCTTTCTCGGCGCGGTCACCGCGGAGAAATTCGGCGCCAAGCAATCGGATCGGCAGTCCCTGCGTGCAGGCGTCGGGGCCACTGCGGGATTTCTCCTCTCCACCGTGGTTCGCTTTGGCTGCGCCGTCGCCATGATCAGCCTCCTCGCCTTGGCCCTCGCCAGCCGGATGACTGTGGCGCCTCTCACTTGAACGCGCCCGGCCACCCTCACCCGCGGTAACGAGGTCCGGTCGTTATCGGCTCAATGCTTCGATCCACCGGTCCGATTGCGAAGGATCCTCGACCTTGCCCGTATACCGGTCGAGCAAGGCGTAGTTCAATTCTAACGAAAGCGAGTTGATGCTCGGCAACAGCGTCTCGATGTGCGTGACCGCCCCTTTGCCGTCAAAGAAAAGCTGCAGCTTGCGCAGACCCACCGGACTGATGCCAAACGACTCCGACAACAACCGCAGGACCTCGCCCATCTCGGCGGAATCTTTCTGCACGCCGGCGGCGCAGAACACGGCAATCGCCGCCTCCACCCTGGCCTCGGCGGGTTCCGCCGGGAGGCGTCCCAGCGTTTGACTGACCATTCGCAACAGGTCCCGGTCCGGATAGTTGACCAAGTGCACGGCAAGCAAGGTGACCTCCGCCGCGCTCACGCGCCGGGACGGTGCCAGCAGCACCCCAAACTCCTGCCTTAGCCGATCCTTCGCGCCGCCCGTTGCATAGATCGCGAGGAGCAACCGCGCGACATCCCTACCGGCAAGCTCCGACCGCGCTGACGCCAACATCGTGAGCGCTTCATTCGACCGGCCCAGTCGAATCAGTTCTTCCAATCGGAAGACACGATCATAAGGAAAACCTGAAACCGATGGCGTTTCCACGAGGAGTCGCACCTTGTCCGCCGCCGGGGCCTGCCTCACTTGAAGGCCTAGGCGAATCACCTCTCGCGCCGGGGCCGGCACCGCTTCGGAGGTGGACGCTTTCACCAGCAGCGGGATATCTGGAGTGTGGCGGGTGGAAAAGAGCAGCGCATGGATCCACACCGACGCCTGCTCCGGATCCAAAACTAGCTGCCGCCACGCAAGCTCGGCGATGTCCGGCATGCGCCCCCGCATCAGCAGACTCTGAAACCAAGCGCGCGCCGTCTCCTTGCGCCGATCAGGGTGCTCCACCATCAGGTTTCGATAGAGGGCATCCGATTCGGAGGGATTCCCCGACTGGTAAAACTGCGCGAGCAGGATCCCCACTTGAAAGTGATGGGGGTTCAGCTCGTAGGCCACCGAGAGCGAATTGATGGCGTCGCGGACATTGCCTTTAAGGTAGTTGGCTCGCGCTTGCTCAATAAACAGATCCGCCCGCACCGCCCGCAACTCCGACCAAGCAGGGGGCCACCCGAGCTGCCGGAGCGTCACCTGATAACCCACGGCATGCATCCCCCCATAGATCACGCTGACGAGCATCACGGCCGTGATCACCGCCGTGGAACCGGCATACGCAAACACCCTTCCCCAGAAGGGCCGCACCTCGGTCGTCGCTACGCTGCACATCCAAGTCCCGGCCTCATTGGTTTGCAGAAGCGGGCAGACTCTCCGGAATCGCCGGGGCTCCGACCATCCGATGATCGCCTCACACCCCGTCCTCATGGGTTCGCCCGAATCGCTGGGATGCTGACACGGACACGGCGATCGACCGCCCCGCAGACGAAAATACGACTTGCGCGAGTTCCAATAGAACAACGCCCAGACCGTCCGCAGGAAGTCAGTTAGCCAGCCTTTCACTCTGGGTTCTTATAAGACAACGATGGAGCCAGCAAGCAATCTCCCTGCACCGCGAGGCAGTTCGCGTCAGGACCTAGAAACCGAACGCCTTCAGCTCGCCAAATTTCACTTCAAACCGATCGGCGTAGGGTTTGACCCTTTGATAATCGGACCACGTCATCTCAGCCGCCCCGCCCACGCGGAGGAAGAGAATCTTCCCTACCCCACGCGCCGTGACTTTCTCCAGCTGCGGCGCAAAAGGTTCGGCCGCTGTCGCGAAGGCCGCCTCAATCTCAATCGTCTCGATCTTGGCCACCCCATAGGCGCGAAACGCTTCTTTCGTCCTCAGGCTAAAACCCTCCAGCGTTTCCGATTCTTGATCAACGGTCACGTGCACCACAAATTTATCGGCCGGTAATCGTCGGCTGGCCCCGGATTGGAGGGGGATCTCGAAATCGACCTTGCCCGCCTTCTCGCTGATCAACTCGGCGCGGTCAAAGTTCATCACCTCGCCCAGCGTCTTCTCTTCACGACGCGCCATCTCCTTTTCCTTCTTTCGCTTCCAAGCCCGTTCCTCCCGCGCCGTGGGAACGCCGCCCTTCCATTGCGACAGGCTCCATTGTCGATCCAACGGCTGCGACGGATCAAACCGCTCGATCGTCGCGCCCTTCTTCGGCTCACCTTTTAAGTCAAACTCCTGGGTCGTCTGCGTATATGCCCAGTGGTTTTCATCGGCTTGCAGTTTCGCGATGGCCGATTCGAGCAGCCGCGGGATCACCGCGCCACCCGAGGTTGCGATTGTTAAGAAGCCAAGCAGAGTAAATATTCGCCATTGCATATAAGCTGGGCCCGCACCGGGGGGAAAAAAAGGGGCGGGATCCGCTCACGCCTACATCCGGCAAATCAACAGCTCGCGCTCGAACATCAATTCCTTCGGGAGCGCCGCGTGCAGATCGATAAAGAGCTCCTCGTGGCCAAGAATCTCCGCCCGCCAACCCGCGCGGTCGAAGGCCTGCAGCTCCTCGAACTTCTTTTGAGAGAACTTCATCCCACTCCAGTCGATATCCTTGTAGCGCGGCACCCAACCGATCGGCGTTTCCTGCGCGCGACCGCCGGCCCGCACGCGATCGAAGATCCACTTCAATACCCGCATGTTTTCAGAGAAGCCCGGCCAGATGAAGTCGCCCTGCTCGTCCTTGCGGAACCAATTCACGTGAAAGATGCGCGGTGTTTCAGTGAGCTTGCGCTGCATGTTGATCCAATGGCGGAAGTAATCTCCCATGTGGTAACCGCAGAACGGCAGCATCGCCATCGGGTCGCGCCGCACCTTGCCAATCGTGCCGGCGGCGGCCGCGGTCATCTCGCTGCCCATCGTCGCGCCCATGTAAACTCCGCTCGACCAGTTGAACGCTTGGTAGACCAACGGCATGGTGGTGGCTCGTCGCCCGCCGAAGACGATGGCGTGGATCGGCACCCCGTCGGGGCTTTCCCAATCAGCATCCATCGTCGGACACTGTTTGGCCGGAGCGGTGAACCGAGCGTTGGGGTGGGCGGCCTTCACGCCCTTCTGCTTGCCGAGCGCTGGCGTCCAGTCGCGGCCCTGCCAGTCGATAGCATGCTTCGGCGGCTGATCGGTCATGCCCTCCCACCACACGCCGCCGCCGTCGGTCAGCGCGCAATTGGTAAAGATGGTGTTCTTCGCGAGTGTCTTCATCGCGTTCGGATTGGTCTTGTTGCCCGTGCCAGGCGCCACGCCGAAGAATCCCGCTTCCGGGTTGATCGCTCGCAAGCGCCCATTGGCGTCAGGCTTGATCCACGCGATGTCGTCGCCGACCGTCGTGATCTTCCACCCTTGTTTCCTGAAATGCGGGGGGGGGATGAGCATCGAAAAATTCGTTTTACCGCACGCGCTCGGGAAGGCCGCCGCGACGTAGTGCTTGTGACCCTCGGGGTCCTGCACGCCCAAAATTAACATGTGCTCGGCCATCCAACCCTCGTCGCGTGCCATGTTGGAGGCGATGCGCAGGGCGAAGCACTTCTTGCCGAGCAGCGCGTTGCCTCCGTAGCCGGAACCATAGCTCCAGATTTCGCGCGACTCAGGAAAGTGCACGATGTATTTTTCCTTGTTGCACGGCCACGACACATCCTGCTGCCCGGGCAGGAGCGGCGCTCCGACCGAATGCACGCAGGGCACCACGCGCTTGAAATCTTTGTCGATCAACTCGAACACCGGTTTACCGATGCGCGCCATGATCCGCATGTTGACCACCGCGTAGGCCGAGTCGGTGAGTTGCACGCCGATCTGCGACATCGGCGAGCCGAGCGGACCCATGCTGAACGCCAGCACATACATCGTGCGGCCTCGCATGCAGCCGGAGAAAATCCCCTTGAGCGTTTTGCGCATCGCAAACGGGTCGACCCAATTGTTCGTCGGGCCCGCCGCCTCCTTGGAGAGTGAGCAAATGTAAGTGCGGTCCTCCACGCGGGCGACGTCGGTCGCGTCGGAGCGGGCCAAATAACATCCCGGCCACTTCTTTTCGTTCAGCTTAATAAACGTGCCCGCCTCCACCATCTCAGCGCACAAGGCGTTATACTCTTTCTGCGAACCATCGATCCAGTGCACCTGGTCGGGTTGGCACAGATCGACCATCTTTTCGACCCACCGGAGCAGGTTGCGATTAGAACTCAGCGGGGTGGCGTTGTTTTTCATAAAATCAGGCTATCGGGCGGTGCGGTTAGAGTAAACGGGAAAGCCGGCCTCTCGGTGGGCATGAAATTAACTCCCCCCCAGCATTAGACTCGCTCCCGGCCCGAGGGGCCAGCCGAGCAAAACCCATGCAATGAGCCACAAGGTCCAGCAAATCAAATTACCCAGTGAATAGGGCAGCATGATGGCGGTGATGGTGCCGATCCCCGCCTTGGGCTCGTAGCGTTGGACAAACATGAGCACGAGAGGAAAATTAGACATGAGAGGCGTCACAATATTGGTAATGCTATCGCCCACACGGTAGGATACCTGGGTAAGCTCCGGAGAGTAACCCAGCAGCATGAACATGGGCACAAAAATGGGCGCCAGCAGGGCCCACTTCGCCGATGATGAACCGAGCACGAGATTTACGGTTGCGGTCAACAGAACCAGGCCGATCAGCAGGGGCACCGCCCCCCAATCGAGCCAACGCAGGAACACCGCCCCCTCCACCGCCAACATAACGCCGAGGTTGGTCCATTTGAAAAAGTTAACAAACTGGGCGATGAAAAAGATCACCACCACGTAGCCCGCAACCAATTCAAGCGTTTTCTGCATGCCCTGATAAACATCGCGATCCCGTCGAATCGTGCCTGCACCCAAACCGTAGGCTATTCCTGGGATCAAACCGCCTATAAAAATAAAAAACACCAAACCACGCAGAAAGTATGACCCGATAAAACCCGGACGCGCCTGATCCAGTAAGAACCCATTTTCCGGCAACAATCCGGCAATGATCAGTCCTGTCAGGACAAGGGTGGCGCCTGTCGCCCACCGCAATCCACGCCACTCCGCCGGGCCCAAGGATGCAATCGGCCCAACCGGAGCTGATCCGGTGTATTTTCCCAGTCGAGGCATCACCACCCAATCCGTGACCAAGGTGCCCACGACGGTGACCAACAAAACCGAAGAGGCTAGAAAGTAGTAATTGGCCATCGCGGTAACCGTATATTCCGGCAGCACCAATCGCGCCGCCTCCTGGGTAAATCCCGCCAAAATCAAGTCAGTCGGAGACAGCAGGAGGTTGGCGGCAAAACCGCCTGAAATGCCAGAAAACGCAGCCGCGATTCCCGCCAGTGGATGGCGCCCGGCAGCGAGAAAAAGCGCTGCGCTCAGAGGTAGCAGAAGCACATAACCGACATCACCTGCAGTGTTCGATGTGGCCCCGGCAAACACCACTATCACAGTCAACAACCGTTGCGGGGTTGCTTGCACCACCAACCGCAAAACTATCCCAAGCAACCCACTGTGTTCCGCGATCGATAAACCTAGCAAACACACCAGAACAGACCCCAAGGGGGCGAAATTGATAAAGTTGGGCAGCAGCCCCAGAATGATCTTATGCAATCCCTCAACCGAGAGCAGATTGAAGGAATGCAAGGGAACTCCGGTGACCGGGTGATGAATCTGTATACCCAAGATGCTTACTATCCACGACAGTCCGATGACGATCCCACACAGGATTAGAAATAGCGTGGCCGGATGCGGCAGGGCGTTTCCGACCCGTTCTATCCGATCTAGAGTGCGCTGGAAATAGGAACTCCTTGGTAAATTCATCGATTACTCACTTTCAACCTTCTCACGCCTATCCGCATGGTTGATAGCGCGAGGCAGTCAGTCCGATGACGGTGTGGTCCAGACAAAGTCCCCTTGAGGTGTTGATCTGAAAACAATTTCATATCAATGCTCCGTTTTACTCTGGGTTGGCATCAATAGGTGTAGTTGAGCTGGTGCAGAACTGTCGGGAGCCGTGTCGATGACAACTTTATGAATCACCCCCGTGAAGTGGAACGGGCGCTCATAGTCACCTACTTGCGTTCCGGAATCCTCACCAATATCAAAGCGGTCGTATTGTTCAAAATTAGCAGGATGGGTTTGCTGGATGCGTTGCTCAGACTGAATTTTGCCGTTCACCAAAAGGGTGGCATTCCCTCCCTTGCCGCGACCACCTCCATCATAATCAAATTTGAACCCTATATTCACGGATCCGACCGGCAGTTTTTCGTTCGCCCGCAATGTGGTTTTGTCCTTCCCAACAAAGTTGTAGGTGAAGTTGATTCGCCCTTGCGCAACAAAGAGTGAATACCCGCCAAACTGACCCCCGTCGGCCACGATCACTCCTTCAACGCCTTGCTCAGGAACCTGTATGTCTGCGGAAATCGTAAACGACCGGTTGAGGACGGGCGGCGCTAGATTGCTGTAGAGATGTAAAGATGCCGTGTAGTAAGTGTAGCAAGTATGGCCGTTGTTCAAAGTGACTGCATCTTGCGCGTCGTTGCGTCCACTAGTGCGCCAATCCAGCGGCAACACTTGGTATTTGCGCGCTTCACTCAAGAAGAGCGCCTGCAGTTCCCGCAATCGGTCGGGATACTCCCCGGCTAGATCTTTTCTTTCAGAGTAATCTTCGTTCAGATTGTATAGCTCCCACGTCTGATCGGCGAAGTCCTCGCCACCTTTGGCTACCCATGGCAGTTTGCCGCTGCGCGCTGCGGCCATCCAACCTTCGTGATAGATGGCCCGGTTGGCATACAATTCGAAGTATTGGGTGGTGCGATGCTCGGACGTTGAACCCTTGGCGAAGGAATAGGCCATGCTGACCCCTTCGATAGGCTTCTGCGGCACCCCGTTGATGCTGCGGGGCTCCGGCAGTCGGGCCACCTCCAGGATGGTGGGGACTATGTCGATGAGATGGTGAAACTGGATGCGCAAGCCCCCGGTATCCTTGATTTGGGCTGGCCAAGAAACGACCAACGGGGCCCGGGTGCCACCCAGATGAGAAGCGATGTGTTTGCCAAACTGGAAGGGCGTGTTGCCCGCCCAGGCCCAGCCCACCGGGTATTGCGGACTGGAGGCGGCCGAGCCCAATTCATCAAGATGTTGGACCAAATCCGCCGGATCCTCGTGAACCTTGTTCTGATGAACCGTCGTATTGAAGATACCATTGAGTCCGCCTTGCATACTAGCCCCGTTATCCCCGGCGATATAGAAAATCAAAGTGTTGTCCAACTGGCCGGTCGTCTCAATCGCATCGACGATGCGTCCGATCTCATAGTCCGTCTGCGCCATGTAACCGGCGAATACCTCCATCAGTCGGGCACAAATTTTCCGCTCATCAGCGGATAACGAATTCCACGCCGGTATTTCAGGGGGACGGGGAGTAAGTTCCGTATCCGGCGGGATTACTCCCAGCTCCTTCTGACGCTGGAAGACAATCTCCCGATACCTGTCCCAGCCCATGTCAAACTTGCCCTTGAACTTGTCGATCCATGCCTTCGGGGCGTGCAACGGGGCATGAGTCGCCCCCGGGGCATAATAAGCGAAGAAAGGCCGCGCCGGTTCCACCGACTTGACCTGTTGGATCCAGGCAATCGCCTTGTTCGCCATATCTTCATTCAGGGTGTAATCCGCCTGCCTGCCGTCCGGCACTTGCATGGTGATGGGTTTGGTGCCTTCGAATAAAACTGGATTCCATTGGCTCGCGTGCCCGATCAGAAACCCGTAAAAATAGTCAAAGCCCTGCCCCGTAGGCCAACGATCAAAAGGTCCACTAGGTCCCATTTCCGCAGTCGGGGTTAAATGCCATTTACCAAAGGCCGCGGTCGAGTAGCCGTTCTGCCGGAGTGTTTCGGAAATGAACGCGGCACTCTTCGGCATACGTCCGTCATAACCCGGAAAGTCAGAACTGTTTTGCACCACAGCCCCCATCCCGACCGAGTGGGAATTACGTCCCGTCAGCAGAGCTGCCCGGGATGGTGAACAAATGGCCGTAACGTGAAAACGTGTGTAGCGCAGACCATTGGCTGCCAAGCGATCAAGTGTTGGCGTGGGAATAGGGGCGCCAAAAGTGCTCGTCTGACCGTAGCCCGCATCATCCAAAAGGATCAGTAATATATTGGGAGCCCCTGCTGGCGGTGAAAGCAGATCGTGTGGTTGCGGAGTGGAATGACGCCAATCTAAACCAATCTGATTGGAATAAGGGACCGGCGGAACAGGCAGGATATCTCGGTTAAGCTCCGCATCCATCCTCGTGGTCGGCGTTGCCCCGGTCAGCAGTGCGCTGGTGACCATACCTGACAGGTAGAGTAGGTTTTTCATTGGCATCAACTGGTTCATTGCCAACCAGTGGGGGAAGGGGGTTTGCAGAAAAGCGCTTGGTTCATGAGTGGGTCACTTGTCAGCACGCCAGATTCCTATGCCCTTTTCATATTTGATCGTCGTGCCGTAGATCTCGGAAAATTTGGCCAGTTGCTCGATGATGGTGCGACCCAATTCCGGCTCGGCCAAACGCGGCGTGCCGATTTGTGACCTGGAAGAACCATAACCAAGATCAATCGGGTAGAACTTGATCTCAATCACCTTATCTCCAGTGAAAGTGCACACCGGCATAACACTTTCAAATACAGCAGGATTGGCGGCTAGATAGGTGGTTGGTATTCCAGTTTTAGGGTCCGGTGTGCCCCGAGCATCGTAATAGTCGCTGGCTTGGAAATTAACCTCCAACCCGAAACTTTCAAACATATCGTTTGGCATCGGATCGACCGATTCATTCTGAAAGAAGAAGTTCCCTAAACTGTAGAAGATCGGTTTTCCCTCGTAGATTTCCACTCCGCGCAGAACATGAGGACCGGCTATAATGAAAGCGTCTGCACCCGCATCGAGGCACCGCTTGACAAATTTTCTGAGGTGCTCCGGGGCTGGGGCGTCATGCCCATTCCAGGCCACATCATGGGAGTGGGAAAACGCCACCACATTGTCGGCCTGCCGCGACGCGTTGCGGATGGAGCGCAGAATCCGGTCTTCATCCACTGCATTGATCGTGTAGAGTTCCCTATTTTCCAGGCCGGACACAAAATCCACTCCACCAAATCGAATCGTCCCAGTTTTAGGCCCACCCGCCCGCTTGAGAACGGCAGCATGCCGACTCTTGGTGCCAACTCCCACTTCGTGCACAAAACTACGCAGGGTCTCCATCTGCGCGGGAGTGAGCTGCCGCTTGTAATCGATCCTTAAAGCATTAAGACCGGGCCGACCTCTGAATTCGGGCCGCGGATCACCGGCCTGTGACATCGGGGTAAACGAAGTGGCCATACCAATAAGAGCAAATCTTCCGTTGGTTGTTTCAAAGTAACGGGCTTGAGCCGCTTCACCCGCGGTCATCCCGGTGCCGGCATAGGTAAGATTGAGTGAATCCAATAACCCCATTGTTTCCAACATACCTTCCACCCCGAAATCGGTGGAATGATTGTTTGCGGTAGTGATCAGGTCGAAGCCCATCCATTTCAAGTCGGCTCCAGCTTCAGGGGGGCCAACTAAATAGCTGCCACCGCGCTCTGCTTGGGGGTAACCTTTAAATTCGCGCATGCGAAACAGATTCCCTTCCAAATTGGTAGTGGCGGCATCCGCTGCCCGAATTTTATTAACCAAAGCCATAAACGCGGTATCCTGGTCCAGATGCCGAATTTGTCGTGTGATAATGGTGTCGCCCGTGGCCGCCAGGGTCCAAGTGGTGCTGGATGACGTCACACCGGCTTCCTGAATCTGTCCGGCGAGTCTCACCGGGCACAGCAAGCAAAGGGCGACGCTGGCACTTGAAAGCAGAGAGAAAAAGCAAATGCGGCGTAATCGTGTGGACATGGTTTTCATATTTTATTGTTCAGAACTGGAATAACAAATTGGTAGGGTCGCTCCATTATGGTAATTGTATTCTTGATGCTGTGTATTGACTGGGCTAGCCAGTCGTCTGCTCCAGATTTTTAGTCCCCGGATTTTAATTTCACTGCATCATCATAAAACGGAGCCAAATCGGATTTCATCTGAGCCAGAGCCACAGGATACACGTAACTGGTATGGCCGGCCGGGTAATAGCAAAATTTGACATTTTCCCGCAGGGCCAAAGGTAGACCCATATACAGCAAGTCATACTCGGCCTGAAAAAACGGCGCAGTCAAATCAAACCACCCGTTGAGTGAAATGACTTTTAGCTCCGGATTGTGCCGCATAGCTTGACTCAGATCTAGGGCCGTATCGGGCATAAGCTGGAGCCCCATACCATCGCCTGCTCCCTTGCGAAAATCGGTGCCGCCGGGGGCCAGATGTCGCCAGTCCAGATGAATAAAAATCTTACTCCGTGGGTTAAGATACTCGAGATTCAAGTGAAATTTCAGCTCGTTTTCAAAATAGCTATGCAATGTGGAGGTCACGGAACCGAGCGCAGTGACTGAGGCGGGATCAAACTCGGGCTTATCCCCACCGTCGTCAGCGTCGAAGCCCTTGAAACGGGCATCAAAACGACTCACCGTCCAGTCTTCGTCACGCAGCAACTCTTTGCGAAACCGGTCGAGCCGGACTCGTAGATTATTCTCCTTAACAAATTCCACCGATAGCCCGGTAAATGCCGCCAACTGAAGGGCTACGGAATCCTCTTCATCCGCAGAAATATCCATGCCCTTTCCCAGAGCGGTGGCATAGGGACCGGCCGCCCATTCTCTTACCTTTTGAAGGAAGACCGGTAAACTTTCCGGTTTGTCGGCAAGTCGATCATGATACCAAGCGGCAGCGGCGTAACTTGACACCAGCGCGATAGAGTTCTGTTCAAACCCGTCAGCGCGGATGCCCCAATTGAGGACCGATGCGACCAGAATTACCCCGTTCATCTGCACGCCTTTTTTTTGCAACACATAGACCAAGCCAGCTGACCTAGTTGTGCCGTAGGATTGTCCAAATAGAAACTTGGGGGAATTCCAGCGGTGGTTGATCGTGATATAGCGGATTATCCCTCGGGCAAACGCGTCAATATCCTGATCCACTCCCCAAAATTGCTTGCCGTCTATACCCGGGAGTGGGCGGGAGAAGCCCGTGCCAATGGCGTCAACATATACCAAATCTGTCTTATCAAGCAGGGTTTGGTAGTTCGGCAGAAACTTGAATGGTGGATTGTGGGTAGCGCCATAATTGTCGGTCTCAATTCGTCTTGGTCCAAAGCCCAGCAGGTGCTGTTTAGAAGATGAACCGCCAGGGCCTCCTCCATAAATAAATGTTACGGGCCGATCTGCATCCTCGGGATTACGTTGAGCTACATATGCTACGTAAAACATACTGGCTACGGGCGCCCCGGTATCATCACGTAAAACCAAAGTTTCCGCAGTTGCTTCATAGGCAATGGTGTTCCCGTTAACCAATACCTCACCCGGCGTTGTCACATGTTGCTCAAAAGCCAGATCCGGTTCTAAAGTAGAGCCCCCGGGTCGAGGAATGAAAGGCGCCTGCAAACTTGAATCAATGGCCCGAATATCTTTGCGAGCCTCAGCTGCAACCAAAGACACCGCTGTGAGACTCATCAATATAAGACGTAGAATGCTAATTATAAACTTCATATCAGCAAATTTTACATATATATTTTGTGGCATCCGAACGACTCAAAACTGTGTCGTTTGGATGCCGATGAATCACCTACTTGCTCGCCTAAAACTTCTTGCTGAGCTTCAATGTAACAAAACGACCGGAAGCCCATGCACCATAACTGGCGACGTCGAAGTTGGCGTATGGTCTTAAAATACCATCGACCGGCGGCGGCGTATTCAGTAGATTGTTACAAGAGACCGTGACATCCGTGTTCCAAGGTCCTTTATAGGTCACCGTGGCATTAAACAACGCGATGGGATTGATTCCCCATGCTTTTCCCGCCGCAACCGTGCCAGAGGCGTCGTTCAAGACTGGACCTTTGTAGAGGACGGATAAATTTGAGTTAAACTTACGCGTAATCCATCCGATTGAAGCGTTCCCAGTCCATTTCTGGACCTCGCCACCAAAACCGTAACGTCCGGTGAAATCCCGAATACCTTCGCCGGTCCCGGGATCGGAGGCCAGATACATGACGTGAGTCGCCTGGACATTAAATTTGAAGCTACCGAACGACTGGGTCGTCAAAAGGTAATCAACCGCAAAATCGAGCCCGTGGTAGTAATACGCCACCCCGTTGAAAGGCGTCATATCAAAATAGGATATTCCGTTTGTTACAGGATCTCGCACAACCAGCTGCGGGAAATAGCTGAATATCTGCCCTTCTGTGAAAGTGGAAATCGGAACAATAGCGTCGCTGATTTTGATATCTATATAATCCACTGAAAATGAAAGGTTCGGAACCAACTTGCCCATATCAACGACGGCGCCCGCGTAGTAAACCTCACCCTGTTGCGGCTTGAGGTTTGAATTGGACCGGATGATCGTTTTGTATTTCTGGCTCGGTGCCGATAGATTCTCAGGATCAAGTATGGCCTCCGTTGCATTAACTCCACCGCCAAATAATTGCGCGAGGTCAGGCGCCTTAAACGATTCCGAATACGAACCGCGCAGTTTCAGAAACGAGGTCAGCTGGGAACCAAACGCCAACTTCATCTTGGTGCTCTCGCCAAAATCACTGTAATTTTCATGGCGAGCGGCCATTTGAACCTCGAGTAATTTGGGGATAAAAGGGATTTGCAGTTCAATGAACTCCGACGTAACCGATCGATCTCCTTCGAATGGAAAACCATTATTCGTTGCAATCTGATTACTGCTATCCGGGTTGGCCAACATGCTGTCTTGGTGCCATTCGATACCCAAGGCCATACTTATGTCGCCGGATGAATCATTGCCAAATAATGCCGGCATCTTGGCAATCGGACCGGCCGCATTGAAATCAGCGGCGTAGCCAGTTGATGTATAGACATTGATACTTTTGTAATACAGTGCATCCAACAAAGCCTGATCGCTTGGTCCGAACGGGTTCAGATAAACACCCTTGAAGCTGACAAATGTGCCATTGAGTGCATTCTGCAGATCATCCGCCCGCATAGAATTACCCTGTATTTGAGTAAAAAGGTTATGCGCATAAGAGGCACTGGTCTCCCATATCCAATCGTTGGGCAGTTTACCTTTCAGGCCTCCCAGCAATGTATTTGCTTCGGATTCTACATCCCAGGTTCGAAACAAATCTGGTGACGGCTTAAATGTGAAGCTGGTGATATTGGCGTTGAAAGGATTGAACGGGTTTCCTGCCGGAATGATCAAGGCGGGGTTCTTTGTTCCACCCTGCGTGTTGTTGGGAATGGCGGTCAGAAAACTACTGGATACCTCGACGGTAGAATCTCTGGCCCCTATCGCTGAATAAATATAATGAGTCCGGATATTTGAGGCCATATATTGAAAAAACCCGGAGATGTTTTCGTTGAATTCATGCTTCAGATAAGAAAACAAATTCCATTGCTCGCTCGCCGGGACCAAACTCTTGTAATTCAGGTTATTTTTGTTGGTTTCAGGTATTTTCGACGACGCGCCAAAGAATGAAAAGTCCCCCAGTGTAGGGTTTGCGGTCGGGATTCCACCGGTTATGGAGTAATATCCCTTGCCCGTCGTTAATCCGGCCCCGGCAGCTTGTGCTGTCGTCAAATTTACATTTGCCGGGTGATTCTGAATGCTAAGGCTATTTTTCCCCTTGATTCCCTGATCGGAGTAATCGCTGTCCGGAGAACGACTATATTCACTAATTACGGCTCCCTCCTGTTTCGACCAGCTTAGGTTCACCATAAAGGATGTCTTACCGTTACTGGCGCCCGCGATCACACTCGCTTTACGTAAAAGAGTGGTGGGATTGTTCGTGGCACCCCCAATCGAGGCTTCCGTTTCAACACCTTCGAACTTTTCTTTAAGTATGATATTCATCACCCCGGTGATGGCATCAGAGCCGTAAATGGCGGACGCACCATCCTTCAGAAACTCCACCCGCTCTATGGCTGCAGTTGGTAAGGTTTTAAGGTCAAAAACCGTCGCTCCCTGGCTATCCGGGTTGGCATAACTGGCGGCACGACGCCCATTGATCAAAATTAGGGTGTTACCTGCACCCAAACCGCGCATGTTCATGCTGGTGGCACCCCGACTGAATGGAACGCCCACACCGGAAACTGAGGATTGAAGCAAATTGCCCACGCCCCCACTGTTAAACGATTGTGCCTGCAGAAAGTCGCCCAGTGAAGGATAGCCACTGTTAGCGATATCAACCCCTGCAAATTCAACGACCGGTTGCGCTGAAGCACCATCCATACTTGAAATATGCGAGCCGGTGACCGTATAGGCCTCCAATTTCTGCACTTGTTTGTCCTCCGGCGCAGTCTGGGCCGAAAGGGTGCATGGGGTGAAAGCAATCACGCCGGTAGCGACGGCGAGACGTAACAAAACTAGGGGACGATTTCTTTTAGTCATAATATTTGCAGGAGTGGCGATTTTAGGGTTCGTGACGTTTGTCCGCGCTGCGCTACGTTTACACAAAATATTTAACTACAACTTTGGTTGTTTTTATCAATTTGTGTGGTAACCCATAAAAAAGGAAGCGCCCCGGTGACCGTTAAAAGATAACTGGGTGGATGGTGGTTCCGCTGCCAGTAAAGGCAGTGGGGAGTCGAAAACCCAAGAACCACCACCCATGAAGAAGCCCATTCCAACAGCGGAGCCGACGCAAGTCGGCGCTGCCGATAGCACCAATTCATTCCTTGAGCTGATTCGCGGCACGCTGCGAC
>Ga0105050_10000374_pt1 | contig 68055 bp, 62 predicted proteins | sample FRY01_FD_78088 | JGI IMG/M metagenome (GOLD analysis project Ga0105050, IMG submission 78088) | Freshwater microbial communities from Lake Fryxell liftoff mats and glacier meltwater in Antarctica - FRY-01 | ecosystem: Environmental > Aquatic > Freshwater > Ice > Glacier meltwater ... | reverse complement strand
CACCACAATAGCGGAAAGCTCCTCGATGCTTGGGGACTCACGCGAAGCCGCGAAGTCGCGAAGGGGGAGGACGGCTTCGCCGCAGACTGACCGGATTGCGAATTGGATTCGTTGGGGCTGTTCTTAAGTCGTCGTGTTCCTATTTCGGTGTTTTTGAGCTACTTTCAACTCCAATGACACTTGTGACACGTTTCCCTAAACTTTCTCATATAAGAAAATCTCTTATAGGGAAAGTTATGGGAATGCCGTCACAAGTGTCATCGAGGGGAAGGGATCGGGCCGGTAGGGAGGGGCCGACACGGGTAAAGTCGGTGGGCAACCTAGACATTTTAGAGCCCAACGAACTCCGAATGATGGTCCGAGGATTTTAATGACGTCTAACCCGTCTAGCCTTCGGGGTCACACGATTTGAAAACTTTAGCCTCCATAGACTCCTTCTTCTTAAGAACTTACAGTATTCGGATTCTCGATGCCATTTGGCCCGTAGGGCTTTGGGTCATTGGGATTGGGGGTCTGGCTGCCTCGTTGAACATCGGACCCCTGTAATTTTGGTAACGATTACTTTCGGTAACACAGTAATCTGTTAGGATGCCACTTCCGTGGATAATCCTTTCGCACAATACTCTCAGCGTTACTTTTCGCATAACGAATGGTTTCGAATTTCCACTCCCGTTGTTGAAACCTCGAATGCCGAATCCTCCGCAAAAGAAGAGAATCGCGCGGTCAGCAATCTTGCCCCTGCAACTCTGGACGGACGGTTGAATCTCTCTACTAGGGAGGTCCAGAATGCCATAGGATCGATACGCTTATTCCAACGTCTCCGAGCTGCTGGTTGGATAAAAGCTCTCTTTCCTTCTCGAGATTCCCTCTACCCAGCATCCCAGATTATCGCGGCACAGCGTAGGATGGAAGAGGGAGAGCGTCCGCCACTGTTGCCCAGTGAAATTAGGTCCCGGCTTCGCTCGCGCTTGGTTGCTACTGGCTCGCAGTGATGGACACCACCTTGCTGTCAGTGGACGGTGTCAGGGCGTAGAAACTGACAGCATCGGCTTTTGTTGCAGCACCCCGATAATGCTGCTCGATAACGCGCGGGCTATTGCCGGCCCAATTGGCCGTTTCGTGGAGGTCGCCTGTGAGCGCATGGCGATAGGTGATGGCCGTGTGCCGCAAAACGTTTTTAGGCAGGGCTATTTCAGCCTCCACGCTTATTTGAGCGAGGCGGTAAGTGTATGCATCCTCCATGTTTCTTGTGTCAGTGGAGTCGAAACTTACTCCATCGAGTTCCAGAATTCTGCCACTGGGTTTGGAGTAAGGAGCTAACCAAGTATGGAGGGTAGGGTGTAGCCCCACCGCGCGCTTCTTTTTAACCTTGGTTTTTTCGAGGCGCAGGTAGTTGTCCTTGATGCTGTCCCACGTGAGATGGGGAATCTCGGATCGTCTGGGACCTGCAAATAGTTGGATCAGCAGGGCGGGGAACACGTCGCTATACTTAGCCTGCTCCGCAGTTTGCAGAAGAGTGGCGACATCTTGAGGGGTCAGGATTTCAATTGTCACTTCGTCCAGCTTCGGGCGTGGGATCTGTGCGGCTGGATTTTCGCCCCGCCACCCTTCTGACACGGCGAAGTTAAACAAGGCCTTCAGAGTGATTATAAAATTTATCCGCGTCTTGGGTGCGGCGGGAGTATCTCCATCTTTTGCGGTTAGATCTCGGATAAATTTCTGCAATTCGTCCTTGGATATCGAGTCGACAGTGCGTTTGCCGAAGTCCGCTTGGATTTGGCTAAATTGACTTTTAAGGCCGGCGAGGTAGCGCACCTTGCTGTTGCCCTCGCGCTTCGAATCAAGGTAGGCTTCGCAAGCGTGGTTGATGTCCACCGAGATTTTGGTGGGGGCATGCTTAAGGGCATATTCGATGGCATCGGCGACGCTCATCCCTCGAGACCGGAGTCGTTCCAACAGATCGCTCCCGGCCCCCAACCGAGCCTGTATGAGGCTTTGTCCGTGTTTCTTGGCCTCACCTTCTGTCTTGAAGAAAAGCCGCTGCTTCTTGGTGCCCGTGATGGAAGCGGGGACGTTGAGCCGCCAACGGTGGGCCCGAACCTGTTGGTCCGTAACCACGCGCCCATTGGCATCAACCTTAACTGGTGGTCGGATGTGGTCCTTCATGAATCTATGACATTAAAATGGACACATTATGGACAGTAGTCGATTTTAATCGTCAAAAATGAACAATAAAAAACCTCTGTAAACACGTGGTCTTCAGAGGTTTGAAATTGGGTGCAGGGCTTGGATTTGAACCAAGGACCTTCAGGTTATGAGCCTGACGAGCTACCAGACTGCTCCACCCTGCATCAAGGGAAGTGTCAATTTGCTGAGGGGGAAACTGCCTGTCAACGCCTATTTGGAGGTTTGAGGAATTCGCGCTTGCCAGCAGGGGGTGGCATCTCTGTTTTTGACCGCTCTGTCAGTGAAACAAACAACCTAGATTAATCCTAACGATCGCAAGGCGGCCCATCGGCCGACCTGTGTTAGTCGCCAAGATACATAGATCAAATGAATATTACACCCAAAGACCTCCTCGATGCCGGCGTGCATTTTGGACACCAGACCAAGCGTTGGAACCCGCGCTCGAAGCCTTTCGTCTTCGATCACCGTCAGGGAATCTCCATCATCGACCTCGGCAAGACTCATGCAGCGCTCGAGAAAGCTTACAAATTTATCGAAGACCTCGTCGCCAATGGCGGTAACGTCCTCATCGTCGGCACCAAGAAGCAGGCTCAGGACATCGTCCGCGAGGCCGCGACTTCGGTTAACATGCCCTTCTGCGTCGATCGCTGGCTGGGTGGCACGCTGACCAATTACGAGACGGTGAAGAAATCCATCGCGAAGTTTAAGAAATACCAGCAGATGGAAATCGATGGTGAGCTGAGCAAGTTCTCCTCGAAGGAAGAGTCCGCCATCAAGCGGGAGATGGGTCGTATGCAGCGCAATTTCAATGGCATCATGGACATGGATGGGATGCCTTCCGCGATGTTCATCATCGACGTCAACCACGAGAAAATCGCGGTTGCCGAGGCCACCCGGGTCGGCGTGCCTTGCATCGGCTTGGTCGACACCAATTCTGATCCCGCCAACCTCACCCACGCGATCCCCGGCAATGATGACGCTGTGAAGTCGATCCGCATCATCGTTGAGACGATCATCGAAGCGATTCAGAACGGCCTCAACCATCGCGACACCCGTCGTGCCTCTCGCGGAGCCGCCGATTTGAAGGCTGTCACGGCCGAAGTCGCCGCCGCCGCAGGCATCGATCCAACGGCTGATTCGGACGACGCTGAGCCGTTGGCCGGAGACGAACCCGGTGTCTCGGAAAAGAAGCCTGTCCGCGCTAAGAAAGCGCCGGTCAAGGCTGAGTAATCGCAGCATTGAGGAAACGTATTAATGAGCATCACGATCACCGCATCCATGGTCAACGAGCTGCGCGTCGCCACCGGCGCCGGTTTGCTTGACTGCAAGAAAGCCCTGACGGAGTCCAACGGCAACGTCGAGGAAGCGCACACTATCCTTCGAAAGAAGGGTGCCTCCTCCGCCGCGAAGAAAGCCGACCGCGACACCAAGGAAGGCCTCGTTGAAAGCTACATCCACGTCGGCGGTAAAGTCGGCGTGCTGATTGAAGTGAACTGCGAGACTGACTTCGTGGCCCGCAACGCTGACTTCAAGTCGTTCGTGAAGGACCTCTGTCTCCAAATCGCCGCAGCGAGCCCGAAGGTCGTTTCACGCGATCAAGTCGACCCGGCCGAAGTGGCCCAAGAGCGCGAGATTGCGATGGCCCAAGTGCAGGGCAAGCCTCCTGCAGCCGTGCAGAAGATCGTCGAAGGCAAGTTGGATAAATTTTACTCCACCGTCGCCTTGCTTGATCAGCCGTTCGTGAAGCAGCCCGACAAGACGATCAAGGACCTCCTGACCGAACGCATTACCAAGACCGGCGAGAACATCCAAGTTCGTCGCTTCGTTCGCTTCCAGCTCGGCGCGTAACGGGAAACACAGTTGCGATTTTTTCGGCGCTCCACTTTTTGAGGGGAGCGCCTTTTTTTGTCCTCATGAAAGTCACTCGAATCCAACTCATCCACCGGGGATTGACCAACCGCTGTCCCAACTGTGGCGAGCGCACGCTGTTTCACGCCGGGACGTTTTTCGAGGTCAACCGGGATTGCTCCCACTGCGGTTTGATCATCGAGCGCGATGAGGGCTTCTTCCTCGGGTCGCTTTCGCTCAACTACGGTGTGACGCTCGTGGGCTTCCTGACGCCGGTGATGCTGCTGGCCTACTCCGGGGTGATCGGCACGACTCTCGCGATCATCCTTGCGGGGGTGGGTTCGATTGGGTTTCCGGTCCTGTTCTACCGCTCCTCGCGCAGCTGGTGGTTGATGAACTACTATTTTTTTCTTCCGCATCACCTGCTGGCTAACCAACGGACGGTGGACGCTGGCGAGGATCAGAATACCTGAAGTTTAGATCGCAGCGGGCTCCGTCGCCCTAAGCCGCGGACTTGGGTGGATCTGGCTCATCGGGTCGGTCAGGGGCGGAGTTTGATTCACGTCAGGGGCAATCGGCGGGATTGAATCAGAAACTTTCTGCTTCCGTTTTTGCATTCGAATCCTACCGTTCTCCTTTCCAGAACGGAGAGGTGGCAGAGTGGTCGAACGCGCCTGACTCGAAATCAGGTTTACCCGCAAGGGTAACGGGGGTTCGAATCCCTCCCTCTCCGCCATTTTCAGCACAACGCCCGGGAGGGCGGTTGAACCAGCCCTGATATCAAATCGCTGGATTCATCGAGCCCAAGTGGGTCGGCTGCGGCGACAACGACCCCCGTGACCGGATCAGCAGAGTGATAGGGGGATTCTGTGAGCGTCCAGCGGCGATTTCCCCACCGATCCTGGTGTTGTGGTCTTACTGAGGGAGTGCGGCGGCGACGAGGAAGCACCCGAGGGCGAGGGAGAAGCAGCCCGCGAGGCGGGACCATTTGGCGGCGCGTTGGACAAGGTCGAGACCAACCCGTCGATGATAAGACGGGCGAAGGAAGAGGAGGGCGGCGCCGACGGCGACGAGCAGGTAGCCGATGGAGCGAATCGTGACTGGGAAACGAGTGTCGTCGGCGAACAGGATAAAGATGGCGCCAAAGCCGAGTCGGATGGCGATCTCCAGCGGATGCATGTAGGGCAGGCGACAGAATCGCAGGGCGCGATCCAACCAAGCTTGAGGGGTGAAGATCATCATGAAGCTGAGCGCGATCATGATGAGTCCGAAAAAGGCGATGCCGACCATAGGGATAGAGGTGAGGCCGTGACCCGAGAACTCGAACTCAGATTGGCCTCGTGAGGGTTAGAGAAAGCCAGACCTCAGTCGGAATTAACGCAAGCTCCTCGCCGTCGATTGGGACTAAAGATCGTAGTGGCAGGCGATCTGCTGGCCAGGCTCACCGGTGTCGCGCAGGAGGGGCATTTCCGCTTTGCATCGATCCGTCGCGTGCGGGCAACGGGGATGGAACGGACAGCCGCTTGGCGGATTGATCGGGGAGGGGACGTCGCCTTGCAGCACGATGCGTTGTTTCTTCTTGGTCGGGTCCGGGGTCGGAATAGCCGAGATGAGAGCGCGGGTGTAAGGGTGTCTGGGAGAGCGGTAAATCGTGTCGGCATCAGCGGTCTCCACGAGGCGGCCAAGATACATGATCGCGATGCGATCGGAGACGTGCTTCACGACCGCGAGGTTGTGGGCGATGAACAGGTAGCTGAGGTTCATCTCGCGTTGGAGATCGAGCATCAGGTTGAGCACCTGACTCTGAATCGACACATCGAGGGCGCTGACGGGCTCGTCGCAAACAATCAGCTTGGGCTTGAGCGCGATCGCCCGGGCGATGCCGATGCGTTGGCGTTGGCCACCGGAAAATTCGAAGGGGAACCGCTCAGCGGCGTTGGCGGGGAGGCCCACCTTATGGAGCAGCTCGGCCACGCGAGCCTTGCGCCAAGCGGCGTCACCCATTTTGTGGATCAGGAACGGCTCGGCCACGATCTCGCCGACCGTGTGGCGGGAGTTGAGGGACTCGACGGGATCTTGGAAGATCATCTGCAACTCGCGGCGGTGGGCCTTGAGGTCGGCGCCGCGGCATTTCGCGAGATCGTCGCCCTGAAACATAATTTGCCCGGCGGTGGGGCGGTAGAGGCGCACGATGGACTTGCCGAGGGTGGACTTACCGCAACCTGACTCGCCGACGAGCCCGAGGGTTTCGCCCTTGCCGACAGTGAGGTTGACGCCGTCGACGGCGCGGCAGTTTCTCTTGGCCCGCAGCAAAATACCTTCGCGCACCGGGAAGTGCATCTGCAGGTCGCGGACTTCCAGAAGAGGCGCGGGAGTTGAGGAGGAAGGCGTGCTCATGCGGAGTAGGCGGGGAGTTCGCGCCAGCGGTGGCAGGCAACTTTATGATCGGGGCCGACTTGATCGACCGGCGGGAGTTGGGCGCACACGTCGGTGCGATAGGGACAACGGTTTTGGTAACGGCAACCGACCGGCATGTCGGCGAGACTCGGCACCATGCCGTCGATCGTAGCGAGGCGCGTCTTACGCTCGTGCTCAAGGCGCGGGATCGAGGCCAAAAGGCCACGGGTGTAGGGATGTGACGGCGCGCCGAAGATTTTTTTCACGGGGCCAGCCTCAGCGACCCGCCCGGCATACATGACGACCACATCGTCGCACATCTCGGCGATTACCCCGAGGTCGTGCGTGATTAGCATGATGGCCATGCCCATCTCTTTTTGCAGGCTCTGCATGAGCTCGAGGATCTGGGCTTGAATGGTGACATCGAGGGCGGTTGTCGGCTCGTCGGCGATGACCACGCCGGGCTTGCATGCCAAGGCCATCGCGATGACGACACGTTGCCGCATGCCGCCGGAGAGTTGGTGCGGGTATTCTCCCACGCGAATTTCGGGGGAGGGGATGCCTACTTTTTCGAGGATCTCGACCGACATTTCGAGGGCTGCGCGTTTGTCCTTCGTGCGGTGCAAGAGGAAGACTTCGCTCAACTGACGGCCGATCGTGTGGACCGGATTGAGGGCGGTCATCGGCTCCTGGAAAATCATGCCCATGTGGCCGCCGCGGACGGAGAGCATTTCCTCGGGCGTGAGCTTCGTCAGGTCGCGCCCGCCAAAGAGCACTTGGCCCCCAGCGATGCGACCCATCGGCTGGGGAAGCAGTCGCATGATGGAAAAGGCAGTGACGCTTTTGCCGCAACCGGACTCACCGACGACGCCGAGAGTGCGCCCGCGATGCAGATCGAAACTCACGCCGTCAACTGCGGTAAGGGTGCCGTTGTCCGTATCGAACGTGGTGATGAGATTACGCACCGACAGCACGGGTGCATCGTCGGCGGGGATGGGGGAAAGCGAAGCAGGCACGGACAATTAATCCTGTTTGAATTGATCGTAGACCTTGATGGCCGGAGCAAATGCTTGGCCGGACTTGCGGGCTTCCTCGGTTTCCTTGCGGAGATCTTCGTCGATCCAGTAGAGGGAATATTCGCTAAACGAGGTGGCGATGCGGACGTTGCCATCTGCGGGCATGCGCACCCAACGCCAAAGGCCAGTGCGAATGAAGGGAATGTTGAATCCGGGGGCGAAGGAGGCGTCGTGGTAGAGGAGTTCTTCCATCTTGAACGCCAGTTTCTTCATTTCCTCGAGGCTGTCGGATTTGTCGTAGGCCTCGATCATCTGGTCGAAATTGCGATTGGCGATGGCCTGCAGATTGTTGGTCTGGGTCTTGAGTTGGCGATCAGGGTTAACCGAACCGTCGGGCAGGAAGGGCACGTCGTAGGCGTTGGCCGAGTGGTAGGTCTCCCAATAACGGGGGAACATCTCTGGGCCGACGTTGAAGGCGACGAATTGGATGTCGTGTTTCCGCTCCTGCACCTTCTTCCATGCGGCAGTGCTGTCGAGCACCTCGACGCGAATATCGAGACCGGCCTTGATCGCTTCTTCCTGCAAGATCGTCAGCACGTCCTTTAAGTTCTCGTAGCCGGTGGTGACTTGGAAGGAGAGGCGCTGGCCCTTGTCGTTGAGGAGGATGCCGTCAGGCCCGCGTTGTTTAAACCCGGCCTTAGCGAAACTCTGGAGAGCTTTGTCGATGTCGAAGCTGCGGGAGCGCAGGGTCGGGTGCGTGAATTCACCGTAGCCGTCGGCCGAGGTTTGCATCCGAGTCCAGTCGCTGCGGGAGAACTTCTGAATCACAAGGTCCCAGTTGAGGGCGTATTGAATGCCGACGCGGATATCCTGGTTGTCGAGGAGCGGGCGGCTTTCGTTCATCCAAAGTCCGTAGGTCGGGCGAGGGACGTCGTTGTAGAATTTGAGCTTTTGAATATAGCCCTTCTGCACCTCGTCGGAGGAGTCGGGCAGCTTGTCATACCAGTATTCGGCGAGCGAGAGGTTGAAGTAATCGATGTCGCCCTTGCGAAATGCTTCGAAGGCTTTCGAGGTGTCGCGGATCACGACGAGGCGGATGCGGTCAGGGTTGTAGCGATGGCGCCAGAACTTGTTGTCTTGGGCCCACCAGTCTTTGACGCGGGTGAGGGTGACGGAGCGACCCTTGTCGATATCCTTGTCGCGCACAATGTAGGGGCCGGTGCTGGGCACATTGCGCCACTGGTAGCGGTCGGGGAAATCATCGCCGAGTTCCTTGTAGAAGTGGGCGGGCACGGGATTAGTCTCAAGAGCGAGCGCGAAAATATCGGGCCGCAGCTCGGGGAAATGCAGCGCAAAGGTGTAATCGTCGAACTTGGTGACACCGCTGTATTTGGTGCTGTAGAAATTGTTATACCAAGGTGCCTTGATGTAGCTGGAGCGGTGGAAGAAATAGCCGAACATCACGTCGTCGGTGGTGATGGGTTCGCCGTCGGACCAGCGGGCCTTGGGATTGATGTGGACGTAGACCGTCTTGTTCTCGCGATCGAGGGCCCAGCGATCGGCGATGCCGGGATAATAGCGGAAGCCGTCTTCGGTTAGACTGGTGACGTTGGGGTGGCGCTTGGCGAACAACATCGAGTTGTCGTCGAGAATCCAGGGGCGGAAGCTGCCGTTGGAGTCGGGGCCGATGATCCGGAGCGTGCGAGGGAAGTCTTGAATCCAGAAGTTGAGTGTGCCGCCTTTCTTGGCTTCAGGGGAGGCGAATTCTGGCAGGTCGTTGCCGTCGTCCCACGCGAGTTCGGCGGGCACATCGGCGGGGGTCTTGAAGTGGAAGAAATCGGGATTGGCCGCGTAGTAGGCCTTGGCTTCGACCCGGGCGTCGGGTTGCGGCGTGGGGTCGGCGGCATCTTTTTTGCCGCAGGCGCTCAGGAGGAGCAGGCCGGCACTGATGATAAGACCTAGGAGGAGGCGGGGGAGCTTCGGTGGGAGCATGGGATTATTGATAGGTGGTGAACTTCTTGGGATCGAAGGCCTCGCGAACGGCTTCACCGATGAAGGTTACGAGGATGAGAATGAAAACGAGGGCGGCGAACGCGCTGCCGACAATCCACGGGGCGGTGGTGAGGGTCTGCGTGCCTTGCTTGAGGAGTTCGCCCATACTCGGGGTCGGCGGTGGCAAGCCGAAGCCGAGGAAGTCGAGGGCGGTGATCGCGGTGATCGCGGACACGATCGTGAAGGGCATAAACGTTACGATGGTCGAGATCGTGTTGGGCAGAATATGGTTGAAGATAACGCGCCCGGGTCCTGCGCCGAGCACGACGGCCGCGGCGGTGTAGTCGCGGGCTTTTTCGCGGTAGGTCGCGGTGCGCATGTAATACGTCATCGAAGTCCACGAGAACAGCACCATGACGACGAGGAGCATGCCGATCCGGGCGGGAATGCTGAAGGTCGAGGGGATCACCGAGAAGAGAATGATCACGATGTAGAGGAATGGGATGTTCGACCAGATCTCGATCAAGCGCTGGACGATGAGATCAAAGACACCGCCGTAGTAGCCCATCAGGCAGCCGATGGTGATCCCCACGAGGTAGGTGAGGACCATGAAGGCGAGGGAGAAAAAGATCGCGATGCGGAAGCCGTAGAAGAGCCGTGCGAAGATGTCTCGGCCGGTCGTGTCGGTGCCGAGCCAGTGTCCGGCGGGTCCGTTCATCCACGAAGGGGGAGCGGGTTTAAACACTCCTTCGTAGGGGGTGTTTTCGTTCGGGCTGTAGAAGACCGGCGGGGCGAGCATCCAATGGCCCTTATCCTCGGTGAGGAACTGGTCGCGCAGGTCGCGGTAGTTGGTCTCGTAGGAGTAGCCGAGGTCAAAGGTGTTGCCCGTGAGGTTGGCCCCGTAGGTGGGGAAATGCCATTTGCCCTCATAGCTCACCATAATCGGCCGGTTGTTGACCAAGAGCTCGCCCAGCAGGGACAACAGGATCAGGCCCATCAAAATGATGAACGAGTAGTAGCCCCGCCCGATTGAGCGGAAGCGTTTGAGTTTGCGGACGGTAAGGGGATTGAGAGCCATCGCGGAGCGGTGGAGTTACTTGAAGCGAATGCGGGGGTCGATCATGGCGACCAGCGCGTCGGAGAGGATGTTGCCAAACAGCAAGAGCAAACTCGCGAGAAAGATGATGCCCATGACCACGGGGTAATCTCGATCGAAGATCGAGGTGAGCCCGAGCAGGCCGAAGCCGTTGATGTCAAAAATCGTTTCGATGAGGAACGACCCCGACACGAGCAGGGTGATGTTCTGTCCGAAGGTCGTGGCGATCGGGATGAGGGAGTTGCGCAGCGCGTGGCGCAGCACGGCTTGGCGGAAGGACACGCCCTTGGCGATGGCGGTGCGGATGTAGTCGGCCGCGAGGTTGTCCATCAGGTGGTTCTTCATCAGCAACGTGGTGACCGCAAAGCTGCCCACCAGATAACACGAGAGGGGCAGAATGGCGTGATGAATCAGATCGAGCACTTTGCCGCCCATCGTGAGGTCCTCAAAGTCGTAGCTCGTGAAGCCGCCCATCGGGAACCATTCGAGGCGCGCGGCAAACAGCAAGAGGAGGAGCGCCCCTAGCACATAGCCGGGCACAGCATAGCCCATGAAGATGAAGATCGAAGTGACGTTGTCGACGAGCGATCGGTGCTTGATCGCCTTCAAGATCCCCAACGGGATCGAGATGGAGTAGGTGATCACCAAGGTGATCAGGCCGTAAAAGAGGGAAACGGGGAATCGCTCGCGAATAATATCCCACACTGGCTCGTTGTAGCGGTAAGAGCGCCCGAGATCACCGGTGACGACCTTGCCGAGCCAGAGTCCGTAGCTGACGAGCACGGGTTTATCGAAGCCGTAGTAGGCCTTGAGCTGTTGGAGTTGATCCTCGGAGAGGGCCATCCCTTGACCCCCAGCTCCGCTGCTTCGGCCGGAAGACATGTCCGCTTGCTGGGTCTCCATGATCGCCCGTTCCAAGGGACCGCCCGGAACCACGCGGGTGATCAAAAAGACGATCAGCGTTATTCCGAGCAGGGTGGGTGGGATGAGAAGAAAACGGCGGATGAAATAATCCCGCATGGGCAGACAGTCCGAGAATTACTTGAGGCCCTCGAAAAAGGGTGGGGCGCAGGTGGTTGAGGTGACAGAAAGGCGAGTGGGAATGTCATAACGCCGTGTGGCGACATTAAAAACAAACCCGACGTGTGAACGTGGTGCTTCCTCGAAAGGGTTTCGAGAATGATTGAGTCTGCTAAGTGATTTTAGCCCTTATGGGCTAGAATCGGGCGATCAGAGGGAGAGAGCGCGGGGTCGTTTTGGGGAGCGGGTCGTTGGGCGTTGGCCCGCTGGTAGGCGGACGCCATGAAGTAGGCGTGTGCTGAGAAACTGGGTTCGCCTTCGCGACGCGGCGGCGGCAAGTAGGCGCCGTTGGGGTGGAGCACTCGGGCATTTTCGTTGTCCTTTCGCTCGATGGGGAACAACTCCTTGGTGATCCAGCGTCGCAATTCTGGAGCCACGATGGGAAAGAGCACTTCGATGCGGCGGAAAAAATTCCGCGACATCCAGTCGGCGCTGCCGGCGTAGATGAGAGGCTTGGCGCCGGTTGCATTTTGAAAGTAGAACACGCGGGCGTGCTCGAGGAAGCGACCGACGACACTGCGCACACGGATGTTCTCGCTGAGACCCTTGACCCCGGGAACCAAACAACAGATGCCCCGCACGATGAGGTAAATCTTCACCCCGGCTCGGGAGGCCGCGTAGAGGCTGTCGATCGTGGTCTTGTCCACCAGCGAGTTCATCTTTGCGATGATGCGCGCGGGCTTGCCGGCGGCGGCGTTGCGGGCCTCGCGAGCGATCAGCTCGTTAATGCGCCGATGCAAGTTGAACGGAGCCACCAGCAAATGGCGGAAGGTGGGCGAGCGTCCGAATCCGGTGAGGGCATTGAACAGGCTGGCGACTTCGCCGGTGATCGTGGTGCGTTGAGTGAAGCAACTGAGGTCGGTGTAGAGTCGCGCCGTGCGCGGATTGTAGTTGCCGGTGCCGAGGTGCGCGTAGTGGCGCATGCGCTTGCCTTCGAGCCGCACCACGAGGCACAGCTTGCAGTGGGTCTTGTGGCCGATGAGTCCGTAGACGACATGGACGCCCGCCTCTTCGAGCTGACGGGCCCATTGGATGTTGTTGGCTTCATCGAAGCGCGCCTTCAATTCGACGAGGGCGGTCACTTGTTTGCCGTTGCGCGAGGCCTCGATCAACGCGCGCACAATCGGCGAGTCGCCGCTCGTGCGATAAAGGGTCTGCTTGATCGCAAACACCTTCGGGTCGCGGGCGGCCTGCTCGACGAAATCGACCACCGGAGTGAACGAATCGTAAGGGTGGTGGAGCATGACGTCGCCTTGGTGCAACGTCTCGAAAATGCGGCCCGGGTCCTGCAGCGGTGAGGTGTTGACGGGGGTAAACGCCGGAAACTTGAGGTCGGGCCGATCGATCTCCGCCAGGCTCACCAAGCGCGAGAGGTTGAGTGGACCGTTCAGGCGAAACACATACTCCTGCGAGAGCTCGAGGTGCTCGCAAAGCGTTTCGAAAATGTGGTCGGGCACGCCTTCCTCGATCTCGAGCCGCACCGCCGCGCCCCGGCGGAGGTTGCGCAGCTCCTCCTCGATTTTCTTGAGCAGATTCTCCGCTTCTTCCTCGTCGATGTAGAGATCGCTGTTGCGCGTGACGCGGAAGGAGAACGCTCCTTCGACTCGGTAGCCGGGGAAAAACTCTCCGGCGCACAGCTTGATGACCTCGCTGAGAAACAGATAGCGTTGTGGTCCAGACTTGGCGGGGGCGATGGCGACGAGGCGCGGCAAAATGCGCGGCACGGGAAGGATCGCGACGAGCTTCTCATTCTCGGGCGTCTCCGGGTTGTCGAGCGAGACGGCGACGTTGAGGGTCTTGTTGCCGAGCTGTGGAAACGGATGCGACTGGTCGAGCGCGAGCGGCGTGAGCACGGGGTAAACCTGCTCTTTGAAATAGGTGCGGATCCACGTGAGCTCGGCTGGTGTGAGGTCTTCGGTCGAGCGAATGAGAATGTTCTCCTCGGCGAGCGCGGGCACGACCTGCCGCTGCCAGCACTTGTATTGATCCTCGACCAGCGACGCGACGACCGAGTGGATGCGCCGCAACTGTTCGAGCGGTCCCAAGCCATCAACGCCGGGTTCGGAAATGCCGGAGTCGACCTGCTGAATTAAACCCGCCACGCGGATCTCGAAAAATTCATCGAGATTGGAGCTGACGATCGCGAGAAATCGGACGCGCTCGAGCAAGGGGTGGCGGTCGCTCTGGGCCTGTTCGAGCACGCGCCGGTTGAAGGCTAACCACGAGAGCTCGCGGTTGAAATAGGCGGCTCTTTCCTGCGGGGAGGTGGCAGGCGACTTGCGGGAAGATGACTGGCGGGAACTCTTGGCCATAGGGCGAAGCCAGACACCCTAGGCAGGAGCGGCCCGACCGCCAGTTATTAGTCAACCGGCACGTGATCGTGACAATGTTCGCGCAAGCTCGCCGGCGGCGAATCGGGCAATCGCCGGGGCCGTAGCGAAAATTACGTCGCCACGAAAGCGTCTGAGCGGTCAACCCACCCAGACGGTCTTGGTGTTAACGAATGCGCGGATGCCGGGGCTGCCGAGCTCGCGGCCGTAGCCGCTCTGTTTGATTCCGCCGAAGGGCAGGGTCGGATCGGATTTAACGGCTTCGTTGACGAAGACCATCCCGGCCTCGAGCTCTTGCGCGAGTTCGCGCGCCCGGCGGCGATTTTTTGAAAAGATGGCAGCGCCGAGCCCGAATGGCGTGTCGTTGGCCACGGTGATGGCTTCGGCCTCGTCGCGCACGCCGATGATGGCGGCGACTGGTCCAAACATTTCCTCATCGTAGGCGGGCATGCCCTTCTTGACGCTAGTCAACACGGTGGGTGGATAGAACCAGCCGTCGCCGCCCGTGGGCTTGCCGCCGAGCAGCACTTTGGCTCCGCGTCGCACGCTCTTAACAACCTGACTGTGGAGTTCGTCGCGAAGATCGTGGCGCGCCATCGGGCCCACGTCGGTAGCGGGATCGGTGGGATCGCCGACGCGGCGGGCGGCCATGCGAGCGACGAGCTTTTTCTGAAACTCCGCCCGAACTTTGTTGAGCACGATAAACCGCTTCGCTCCGACGCAGCTTTGGCCCGAATTGACGAGCCGAGCGGACGCACAGACTTCGGCCGCGTGGTCGAGGTCGGCGTCTTCCAAGATGAGGTAAGGGTCGCTGCCCCCGAGTTCGAACACGCCGGGCTTCAACTCGGCGCCCGCTTGGGCGGCGACTTCCCGTCCAGCCTGCGTGCTGCCGGTCATGGTGACGGCCACGATGCGGGGATCCTTGATCAGCGCGGCGACGTTTTTCGCGGGAATCAGGAGAGTGTGGAGCAGGCCTGACGGTGTGCCGGCGTCGTGAAAGATCTGTTCGATCGCAAGCGCGCAACCGGAGACATTAGACGCGTGTTTGAGCACAAGCGTGTTGCCCGCCATCAGGGCAGGAGCGACCGCGCGGAAGGCCTGCCAGAATGGAAAATTCCATGGCATGATTGCGAGGATAATGCCGAGGGGTTCGTAGTGAACGCGGCCCTGCTTGGGCGCGCCGGGAGGGTGTTCGGGCGCGAGGTAGGCCGCCCCATGGCGCGCGTAGTAGTCGCAGACGCGGGCACATTTTTCGACTTCGGCGCGGGATTGCGAAATCGGTTTGCCGACTTCGGCCGTGATCAGGTCGGCGAGATCATCGACTTGGGCGCGCAGGCTCTTGCCCAGTGCCCGGAGGTGGCGGGCGCGGGACCCCGGCGAGAGTTCGCGCCAACCTAAGTAGGAGGCCTGCGCCTGTTTGAGGGCGGCCTCGATCTGCACGGAGGTGTGGGAGCCGTAGATGTGGATGCGCTGACCTGTGGCGGGATTGGTTGAGATCAAGGACATGCTCGAGAGTGTGTCCGAATTGCCGAAATCGCCAAATGAAAACTGGAGCCTATCCGGAGAGTTGGGAGAATAGGCCGAAAGGTTTATGATGGCATCAGCTCGCGCGGAGGCGGAGGAGCGGGGAGGGAGAGTCGAATCGCGATCCACGGGTCGAGGCCTCTATTTTGAATTCGGCGGCGTTTGCTCAGCCAATTTTCCGGCGCCTCCGGGAGCTGGTTCACCGGGTTTTTTCTGAGGTGGAAGAAACGCTCAAGTGGGGCGTGTCTTACTTTGTTTGCCAAGGGAATCTCTGCGGCCTCGCGGCGTGCAACGCCCATTGCGCGTTGGTGTTTTCTCACTAAGGAACGGAAGCGGCGGTGAGCGCCAAGCACGATCGCGGTCACCCGGGCACGGGGGATTTCGGGCGCATCACCGCACGATCAGACCTGCCGAGCGATACCGCAATGAGACGCTTTCTTAAGGTGGCGATGGCATTGAATAAGGCGGGGAAGGCGGCGCGTTCTCTGCGGAAAGCGAAGTCCGAATTGCCGATCCCCGCGGATCTCGCCAATCCGGCCGCGGCCCGAACGTTCCAACAGTTTCCTCCGAGCCGCCGGCGCCTACATCGAGTGGATGACCGCGGCCAAACGTGAGGCCACTCGAGAGAAGCGCTTCGCGAATGCGCTCGCCTGGCTCGGCGAGGGGAAATCGAGAAATTAGAAATCCACAAACTACTGAGACCGTCGTCGCCCAGGTCCTCGCCCAGTGATTTGATCGTCGCGGATGAGCGGCTTGCTGGTTGAACATCCATTTTGTGCGACTCGGGAGAGAAAAGCGGCGGACGAATTCTCCGCGGAGGCTGGGGATTTTTGAGGTGCCTCCGATGAGGAAGACGGTTTCGATACTGCGAGGATCGATGGACGCGCCGCTCATGAAGTCATCAAGTTTGCCCGTGATCTGCGCAGTGAGATCGGCCGTGTTGGTCTCGAAGTCGCGGAGCGGATACGGCACGTCGAGCGGGATGTCGGGATGCGTGGGGTGGTCTGGCCTCATCCCGTTTAACGAGGGGCGAAGGGGGAAACGCACAATCCGGCGACCAGCAAGCGGAATATCAGAAACGGTCCGCCGCGAATCAATCGAGCCGGTCTATGACGGTGAGGCCGGGAATTTGGAGAAAATGTTTATCGTGGGTCAGCACGGCTGCCTCGGCCTGCAGGGCGCACGCGGCGATGAACAGATCAGCCGAGGGCAGCACGATGCCTTGGCGGTCCAAGTCCCAAGATAACTGGGTCGCGTGTTCCCAGACCTGACTGGTGGCTTGGACATAGTGCATGATGGAGAAATTCTCCCGAAATCGCCGATAGACATTGGGCAGACTGCGCCCGCGGCAAACTTCCAATACAACCATCCCGCAGGTGTAAAAATCCCATGATTCCGCGTGAGCCAGCAGAACCTTGAAGGGATCGTGACCGGCCCGCGCGGAATGGATGTAGAAGTTACTGTCCGGAAGGATCAGGCTGGCCATAAGGAGCGGGGTCTTCGGCGGCCTTAAGGCCATGACTGTCGAGTGCATCGGCCGGGCCGGGCGCAAACTCGGCCTTGAGCTCATCGGGCGTCAGACCCAGTCCAGCGCTGAAGAGCTCTTTCATTTTATGACGCCGTGCCATCTCTTTCAGGGCGATCTCGACGGCCAGAGTCTTGGTTTTGGCCCCCGTAATGATCATCACGCGATCCAAAACATCCTCGTCGATGTGCATAGTCATTTTCATAACAAACACAGAGGTATGGCAAGGTTGCCATAAAGCAAGAACATTGTATGGCTACAATGCCAACTAACTGGATATCAAGTTGATAAAAAATCAGACCGTTTCGAGCAACTTGTAGAGTCGTTGCACCATGGGGGTGGCGTCTTCGAGGAGGCCGGCGCTGATCAGAGCGTTGTCGAGGATCTGGCCGGCGACGAGCGCGGCCTTCTCTGGCTCGGCCGTGTGCAGATCGTAGACACGTTTCATCAAGACGGCGCGAGGGTTGATCTCGAGATTGACCTTCAGCGGAGTCTCTTCGCCGCCCTTGTTCATGGCTTTCATCATGCGGCGCATGTGGGGTGACATGAATTGGTCGGCGTTGAGGGCAAGGGCGGGGGAGTCGACGAGACGGTCGCTGGCTTTCACTGCGTTGACGCGGTCGCCGAGGCTTTCTTTGAGCCACTTGGTAAGGGTTTCGACTTCCTTCTTGCTGAGCGCGCCTTCGGGTTGGTCGAGGTCGGAGAGTTTGACGTCGGAGTGGTCGGCGCCCGTGAGCTTCTTGCCGTCGAATTCGCGGACGTTGCTCATGACGTATTCGTCGACCGCTTCGTAGCAAAAGAGCACCTCGAGATTGCGAGCTTTGAAGCCTTCGAGATACGGGCCGTTCTCAATCGCTGCGCGGTTCGGCCCGACGAGGTAGTAGATTTCTTTTTGATCTTCGCCCATGCGGGAAACGTAGTCGGAGAGCGAGGTGGTCTTGCCCTTTTCGGTGAGCGAGGACTCGAAGCGGAGCAGTTTGATGAGCTGGTCCTTGTGCGCAAAATCCATCGCGGCGCCTTCCTTGAGGAAGATGCCGAACTCGCCGTAGAATTCGTTGTAGGGATCGACGTGATTTTTGGCCTGCTCCTCGAGGAACTTGAGGAAGCGCTTCGTGATAACCTTGTTCAGTTTTTCGATCAGGGCTTTGTCCTGCATCGTCTCGCGCGAAATGTTGAGCGGGAGGTCCTCGCTATCGACCACGCCTTTGAGGAAGCGCAGCCACTCAGGCAGGATGTCTTTCGGCTTAGCGTCGATCATCACCTTGCGGCAATAGAGCGACACACTTGGTTCGAGCCGGGAGAAACCGAGCTTTTCCGAATTGTCCTTTGGGACAAAGAGGAGCGCGTTGATCGCGAGCGGGGCGTCGGCGGAAAAATGGAGACGGAGGCGCGGTTCATCGTAGGCGTGGGCCTGGAATTTGTAGAACTCTGTGTATTCCTCGTCCTTGATCTCGCTCTTGCTGCGCAACCAGAGAGCTTGGACGGTGTTGACGCGCTTGGCGTTGAGATTGATCGGGAACGAAACGAAGGCGCTGTAGCGTTTGAGGATGTCCTTGACGTTGCCGTCCTGCGCAAACTCGCTGCAGTCTTCTTTGAGCTGGATGACGACCTTGGTGCCCCGGCGGTCATCGGAGCTTTCCTCGATCTCATAGCTGCCGGAGCCGTCGCTGGTCCAGACATGGCCGACTTCGTCCTTCTTCCAGGAGCGGGAGGAGACCTTGACGGACTCGGCGACCATAAACGCTGAGTAGAAACCGACGCCGAATTGACCGATCAGGTTGCTGTTTTTGGCGCCGCCTTCGCTGAGCGACTTAAGGAAAGCCTTTGAACCGGAGTGGGCAATCGTGCCGAGGTTCTCGATGAGCTCATCGCGGGTCATCCCGATGCCGAAGTCCTGAATCGTGATCGTCTTGGCTTTGTCGTCGGTGGTGACGTTGATTTCGAGCTCAAGTTTATCGTCGAAAATCTCCTGTTCGGTGATCTGCGTGTGGCGCAGCTTCTCTAGCGCGTCGGAGGCATTGGAAACGAGCTCACGGACGAAGATTTCTTTTTCCGTGTAGAGGGAGTGAACGACGATATCGAGGAGCTGCTTGATCTCAGCTTGGAACTCGAATTTTTGCGGTGTGTTTGTAGACATAGCCTAGATTTTAAAAGTAGTAGTTTGAATGGAGAATCCGCCAGTTTAACCGCCCAGCCAGAAAATCAAGCTGAGGATTCCGAAATTACCCTTCCCCAGAGGAGAATTACTTTTCGCGCGCGCCCGGTTTCGGATGTCCGCCGGGGCCCCAACCATCGCTGCGGGTGGAGACCTTGGTGAGAGGATGGAAGGCATACTCGATGGTTTCGGGTGTGACGGTGAAGGCTTGGAAACCGAGCGTCGGGTCGCCATCGGGCCAACGTTCGCCCCATTGCGGCATCGCGGTGGAGGCGCCGAAACAAAAGGTGATTCCCTCGGCGGTGATCGGGGGGCGTCGGCAATGGATGTGGCCGCTCAGGATATGAGTCACGCCCGCTTGGTGGTAGGCGTCGAGCATGCGGCGACGGGGGGCCGGATCCATCGCGAAATACCACGCGTGATAATCGTCGAGCGTCTTGGTGTGATCAAAGGCGCCCTCGTTGAGATCGTCGATGAAAAGCGGGTAGTGATTGAGCATCACATGGTGGCGAGTCTTGGGCAATCGGCCGAGCCCTTCGAGCCAGCGGTCGAGCTCGGCGGCGGAGGGAAGCGGACTGTCTTTGATGATTTCGTAGCAACCGCTGAAGCGCACCCCGCGGTGAACAAAGGTCCACGGAAATGGGCCCACTTTGTTTTTGAAAGTTTGGAGGAGAGCTTCGGTGACGTTGCATTCGACGTCGTCGCGATCAGCGAGGGCACCTTGGCGATCGGTGATCTTGTTTCCCGTGTCCATGTTGCCGGGAATGACATGCCAGGGCACGCCGACGGCGTCGATGGCGGCGCGGCTGAGGTCGAATTGCCGGGGCTCGATGTTGCCGTCGCGCGCCAGATCTCCGCCGACGAGCAAGAGGTCGGGGGCGAGGGCTTGGATCTGCTTCGTCGCCATCGTCCAGTTGTCGTTCCAGCCCGGCTTAAACCGGTAGGAGTCGGGTGAGCCGAGATGGATGTCGGTGACATGAACGAATTTCCAAGATGGGCCGGATGAGGACATGTTAGCCCGCGAGGTTGATGAGAGGAAGGTCGGCTTGATCGTCGATATGCACGTCGGGCGCTCCGGCGATCGACACGGTGATCCCCGTGGAAGTTGCGTTGAAGGCGATGGCGGGGACGGCCGTGGTGGTGCCGGGCAGGGCGATCACGGTGACGAGGGTCGTCGCGGCGACGGCGGGTGTCGTCACGGCGACGAACGGATGGAGTTTGGCCCGGTCGGCTGGAATCGGCAGAGTGTCGGTGCGCAAAGTGAGGGCGTCGCGGCAGAACACGGTAGCCACGGCGCGCGCCCGGGGGCGCTCAATCGTGAATCCATGGTCGTGGGTCGAGAGTTTCGCTTGGTCCGCCCAGTTGTCGGCAAAGAATCGCGCTTCGATGACCGACTCGCCTTTCCAGCGCGTCACGCGGTCGACGACGATCACAAACGCTTGCGCGTAATTGATGACCACGCCGCGCACGACAGATTTAAGGTGAATGTCGCGGAGGCGATAGGCGTGCGACGCGTCGCTTACGATGATCGCATGCCCATCGACTTGCTCAGCGCGCATCACATGGGCAATACACGGCGTGGCGTTAGTGCCTTCAAGTCCGTTGTGATGAAACCGCCCTGCGCCATCCACGAGCATCGCGCTGTGTCCTTGAGTCGTGCGGAGCAACCACGAGGGGTCGGCGTAAGAGTAGGGCGGGCGCAGCGGATCGACGATGAGGGGCTCGCCAGCGTGTTTGATGATGAGGCTATTGCGATCGGCATGCTCGTGGTTAGCGCCGCGACCACTACGGAGCGAGACGACGAGATCATCGGCCTCGAAGCCGGTGCGGGCGACGAGCCAGTCAATCTTTGGTCGATAGAGCGAGGGGCCTTGCGGAGGGGCGGCGACGGGAATGGTGCCATCGTAGAAAATGAGCGACCACGGGTTGTGCCCGCCGGAGACCGTGCTGCCGAGCCATTGGGCGGCAGGATCGCGGAATTCACGGGCGATCCAAAACGCCACGGCCGAGCGGGTCTCGGGCGGAGGCGGCGGCACATGCGCGAGCTTCATGTATCCGTTGTCGGAGATGTTGATGACCTCGTGCGGATTTTCGTGCGTGGCCATGCTCTGCTGAATCAGAAAATGCGCGTGGCCGGTCCAGTTGACTCCGTAGCGCAGGTCGACGACGCCGGCCCGCTGCAGTGCCATGATGCCGACGATCAGGCTGCGGCTGGTGTAGTCGGCGTAGTGCACGCCTTCGTCGTAGGAACCGTCGGACTCGTAGATCTCGGCGAAGACGCTCAGGTTTCTTGTGGCGGCGGCAAACCAGTCCGGCAAATGCGGGTGTTTATAGCCATGGCGGGCAAGGACGGTGGCCCCGAGCGCGAGTCCACAGGCCGGCACCGCGCGGAGATTGGTCGATTGCGTAATCTCGGCGCGGCGACTGTTGTCGGTGTGATTCTCGGAGCGGATCGTGGTAATCGAACTTCGTGGATCGAAATGCCAGCCGGGGTAATCCTTGGGATGCTCGATGACATGCAGGCCGTAGGCGCAGGCAGTGCAGCCGCGCTCGGCGATGGCGTGCAACCAAGTCTGCTTCTCGTCGGCGTCGACGCGGTCGCCGAGCCAATCAATCACGCAGGCGACGGCGATGATGCTACTGGGAGCGCGTTGAGAGCCGATGGTCTGGCCAGCGTCATCGATGAAGAAATCCCATGTGGTGAAACGCATGATGCCGCGCACACATTCGATCGCGAGGTCGGCGGCGTCTTCGTCCTGCTCTAGAATAGTAGTCAGGGCCATCTGCTCGGCGGAGCGACCGAGGCGACCGAGGTCACTGAGATGGTCGTTGACCTGAAGTTCGGAGCGCAAAAATACTCGTTCGGCCGCGCGATCAAAATTGCGGAGTCGGGCCCGGAGGTCTGCGAAGAACTCGTGATCGCGGTAGGTGCTCTGGAGGCGAGGCACATCGCTCGCGGAAAAAAAGAGGTGGGGAGTGGGGAGCGGGCTAGGGAAGGGCAGGGGGTTGGGCATCAGGCAGGATGGAGGAGCGTAGTTAGAAGTCGGCGTGGGTGGTTTGGCCGTCAAAGCGGACCGAATTGAGTTTGAGATTCTCGCGGTCGCCGATGTCGAAAAGCACCTCGAATCTCCCGTGGCGCCACACGTAGTCTTTGCGATAGGAATCCCAGGCCGAAAAGGCTGCCTCGCCCTCGACTCGAATCTGCGCCCAGCCGGGGACTTTGACGACTTCGCGGATTTTCGAGGTAAAGTCAGACAATTGGCCGTGAGTCTTGATGACGTGCAGCTGCACCTCGCCAGGAGCTTCTTGAGCCGCTTCGGCTCTCAACTGGTCGTAGTAATCTTCGGCGATCGCCGAAGAGAGTCCTCCTCCGAGGAGGGCGATCATCCAGGCAAGGCGAAGTATCTTCATGGGGCAATCAAAGCAGATCGGGGGATGTTGCCAGCCCCCCATCCAGAATTCATCGGGCCTCAGCGTTGATCGGTCTCATTTTCGGCGACCGGCTCAACCCGGCCGAGTTCGTGGTCCGGCGATTCTCTGGGACCGCGAAGCACACGAATGATGCAGTAGAGAAATAAAGTCGTAACGAATCCGACCGAAAGAATCATGGTGATCCAGCCTCCAGTAGTCATGGTAGTGGTCTCCTTAGTTGGTGGGTTGGTTGCGCTTGTCCCAGTTCTTGCCCGCGACATTGACGAGGAACAGCGAGAAGATCGTCATGATGGCAATCCACGCGACACTGAGTCGCGCGACGTAGCTCGGCTCGACACCCTCTGCGCCGATCAAGTCCCTCATGTAGCCGGTTGGTTGAAACACCGGATCAGTGAACGAGTAGTTCCAACCGAAGACGTTTTGCATGAGAAACAGGCTGAAGATGATTAGGAGGAAGGCTGGGGTCACGTATTTGATGATCCCCTTATAAATGTTGGGGATCCGCATCTCGGCGCCTTCATGGGCGATTTCCCAACCCCTCTTCACGCCCATGCCCCAGCCAAAGATGAGCACGAGGATGGTCGCTTGAATGAAGAGCATCACGGTGCCGACCCAGAAATCGATCGTATCGAGCGCCTTGAGGTCCTTGGAGAAATACCAGATGAACAGGGTGCCGATGCCGGTGACGAATCCGAGGAGCGCGACTGATTGTTTGCGATTGATGTTGAGCCCCTCCTCGAGAAACGCGATGCCCGGCTGGAGCATCGAGAGCGAGCTAGTGATCGCGGCGAGGAAGAGAAGCAAGAAGAAGATTGAGGCGAAAATTTGGCCGCCCGGCATGTGGGCGAAGACCTCCGGCAGGACATTGAAGCCCAAGCCGAACGTGCCTTGGCCGACGATCCCGGCCGCGCCGAGAAACATGAAGGCGGCGGGAACGGTGATGAGTCCGCCGAGACCAACCTCGCAGAACTCGTTGGCGGCGGAAGCGGTCAGACCGCTGAGGACGATATCGTCGTCCTTCTTCAGATAAGAGGCGTAAGTGATGATGACGCCGAAACCAACTGAGAGGGAGAAGAAGATCTGCCCGGCGGCGGCGAGCCACAGCTGGGGGTTCATCAGGCTAAGCCAGAGATCGAGATCCTTCTGAGTATAGCCCTCTCCCTGATAGTTCGCGGGAATGGCGGCGACATCGGGATAGCGCGCGACTTCCAGCCCTGAGGAGGTCTCGAGGACCGCGACGGCTCCGGGATTCCAGAGGTAGCCGAGCCCGGTGATGATATTTTGGTCGGGCTTGGCGGCATCGGGTGTGCCGAGGGTCAAGACGCGCACCAGGATGATCAGCGCGATCAGGATCAGCGCGGGCATCGCGAATTTGCAGACGAGCTCAATGCCTTTCGAAATACCGCGGTAGATAAAAAAGAAATTGAGGAAATAGACGAAGATCACGAAGATGCCGACCTCGGCGAGGCCGAAGTGGAGGGCGATGCCATCGCCGGCCGCTCCGGTGAAGCGCCCGAAAAATTCGGCGTAGTCGATCCCGGTGCCGGACAGATTACCGGCAATCGAATTCATCGCGTAGCCGAGGCACCAGGCTTCGATATACACGTAATACATGTAGATCGTCACGGGAACGATGAACCCGATCACGCCAAGGTATTTCCCCCATCGGCTGGCGAACAGAACGTTAAAGATTCCCGAGGTAGAGTGGAAGTTATGCTGCCCTCCGAACCGACCGAGCGTCCACTCCACCCAGCAAATCGGAATACCGATCACGAGGAGGGAAATGAAGTAGGCGATCATGAAGGCCCCACCTCCATATTGAGCGGCGAGTCCCGGAAAACGGAGGAAGTTTCCCAACCCGACCGCGCTGCCTGCAACTGCTAGGATGACGCCGAGACGTGAACTCCAAGCTTCTTGTGCTTTTGCCATGGCGGTCGATCAAGACGTCGATTGGACAAACCGGCAAATCCCAAGTTTATATTTCGTGAAATGAGGTGGTTGACGGTGGCGGCGGCGTGTGAATTCGGTTTGCGTTGCCTCGGTCGGATCGCCTTGGTTGCGGACTGGGGGCGTCGCCGGTGCGGTGCTCAGCTGGTCCTGTTACCTCATGAATCCATCAACCCCTCGGGAGCCCTCGCTGTTCGAATCGCTGGTGCCAGTGATTGCGTTGATGGGGTTTCTCGGCGCCGCGGTGATCGATGTGGGTAGCTTGCCGACGATTCCTTGGGTGACTCCGCTGTTGGAGGCTTTGGCGAGCATTCCGTATCTGGGGAATCTACTAAAAACCTCGATTCCGGTGCATATTCCACTGGTGGGAGCGTCGGTGGTAGCGTCGGTCGCCGCCTTGCGTCTTGGCTGGTCGTGGCGAGAGATCGAGGAGAGTTTTCTGGATGGGATCCGACTCTCCCTCGGCGCGGTCCTGATCCTGCTGGTTGTGGGAATGCTGATCGGCACGTGGATCGCGGGAGGGGTGGTTCCGTTGATGATTGTTTATGGGCTGAAGCTTCTTTCCCCTGCGTATTTTTTGGTGGCGTCGTGTTCGATCTGCGCGATCGTTTCGCTCTCGACTGGGAGTTCGTGGACGACTGCAGGCACAGTGGGCATTGCGCTGATCGGCATCGGATCGGCGCTGGGGATTCCGCTGCCGCTCGTGGCCGGTTCGATCATCTCGGGCGCATATTTTGGCGATAAGATGTCGCCGCTTTCCGACACGACCAACCTCGCACCGGCGGTCGCTGGGTCGGAGCTGTTTGAACACGTGCGGCACATGGTTTACACGAGCGGACCGAGTTTTGTGATTTCGCTGATCCTGTATCTGGTCATTGGGCTGCGTTACGGCGGCGAAACTGCGTCTCTCGCGGCGGTCCATACGTTAGTGGGCGGGCTCAACGGGCATTTTGTGATTTCACCGTGGTTGTTGCTCCCGCCGATCCTGGTGGTGGCGATGGTCGTGGTCCGGATGCCGGCGCTGCCGGCCTTGTTGATCGGCGCCTTCGTGGGCGGATTAATGGCCAGTGGAGTCCAGGAAATGCCGCTGGCTCGCATCTTGGAGATTTCTTACAGCGGCTACGTGGGGGTGACTGGCGTGGCGGCGGTTGACGACCTGCTGACGCGCGGGGGCATGGCGAGCATGTATGGCACCATTGGCATCATCCTTTGCTCAATGTGTTTTGGCGGCGTGATGGAGAAGAGCGGCATGCTCGAGCGGATCGCGGCCGCCATTTTAAGCGCGGCTAAGGGGACGGGTGGCTTGATTTTCGCGACGCTGGCCACGTGTGTTGGCACCAACATCGTCGCGCCGGATCAATACTTGTCGATCGTTGTGCCGGGGCGGATGTATCGGAGCGCTTATCGCCGGGCGGGCCTGCACCCGAAGAATCTTTCGCGGTGTCTCGAAGACGGCGGCACGATCACTTCACCGCTCGTGCCGTGGAATTCCTGCGGGGCCTACATGTTTGCGACGCTCGGAGTCTTCCCGTTGGCCTATCTGCCGTTTGCCTTTTTCAACCTGATCAACCCGCTGATCTCGGCGCTCTACGGGCTCACCGGCTGGACGATCGTGAAGATCGCTCCGGCGACCGAGGGGGAGACCGCGCCCCCGGATCAAGCGGGACCGACGCGTTGAGCGGCGTGGATTGAGTCTGGCCAACGGCGCGGGCGCCTCTTTCATCGATCAAGTTGAACACCTACGACCGTCACCTCCTGCGCGAATGGCTGAAGATCCTCGGGCTCGTCTTGGCTGCGTTGATGGGACTGATGTTCGTGCAGGTGCTCTACGATGATTTTCGCAACTTGAATGATCTCGGCGCCCGCGGCACGGATTTCTGGGCGTATTTCTTTGTGACGATCCCGGGCTTCCTCGCGATCATCTTGCCCGTTGCCCTGTTGATCTCACTGCTGTTCGTCCTCGGGAAACTGCATCGGGCTAATGAGCTGATTGTGCTACGCGCGGCGGGAGTCAGCCTGCTCCGAATCACGGCACCAGTCTGGTTGATCGGAGTATTCGCCTGCGGCGCGACGTGGTATCTGAATGCAAGTGTCGTGCCGTGGTCGGTAGAGACATCACGCGAATTGCGGAATTCACTCAACTATCGTCATGCGGCCAAGAGTCTGGCCGAAGAGCAGGTGGGAGTGGTTCACAGCGTGGCATTCGATAATCGAGAATCGAATCGGATGTGGTATTTTAACCGCTACAGCGATTTTACCCAAAAAGGATATGGCGTGACGGTCTCTGAACTGAATGCGGATCGAAAAGAGACCCAGCGATTGATTGCCAATCAGGGTTGGTATGATGAAGACCGCGGTGGCTGGATGTTTCGCGATGGGCAGATTCTAACAATGGATCCGCTCACGGCGGAGATGCTTTCGCCCAAGGCATTTGAGGAAGAATTCCGTGAATCTTTTCAAGAAGATCCGAAACTCATGCTCATCATAGATCGAAAGGCTATTGATCTTTCTTTGCATGAATTACGTCGGTTAATGGATTTCTATTCGGTCGATAATAATCCCAAAGGATTGCCGTATGCTGTGCGCTATTTCGGGATCTTAGCGGATGCGTTTGGACCACTCCTGGTGATCGCGCTGGCGGTGCCATTTGCGGTGTCGGGTGTGCGGGTTAATCCGGCTGTGGGTGTGTCGAAATCCATTGGTCTGTTCTTCCTCTATTACATTCTGATGAATGTCGCGAATGCGCTCGCGGCGAAGGAAATCATGGATCCGCTGTGGGCGGCGTGGTTGCCCAACATCGGGATGTCGACGATCGCGGTGTGGTTGTTTTGGCGACTCAGGTGAATGGTCTAAAAATAGTTGTTAGGGGCACGCTACGATGAAACGCTCCGGCCATGCCTAGTTCCGCCAAGCCTATCTCTCAAAGGATGTTTTCCTGGCTCTGGCGGAAGCCTTGGTTTCGCCGTGAGGTTTACAATCTGATGGGGCTCTGCTTTCGAAAAAAAACGAGTTGGAAAATGATGAACTGCGGCTTGGTGCCGAATGAGCCGATCTTGAAAAATGACGATGTAAACTTGGAAGAACGGCACAGCTACGAACTCTATGCGCAATTGATTGTTAGCACGCCCCTGAAGGGAAGGGATGTGCTCGAATTGGGATCCGGCCGCGGCGGCGGCGCTTGTTTTTTGCTGGAGACCCAGTCGCCGCAACGACTCGCCGCCCTTGATTATACCCCCGGAACGATTCGCTGGTGCCGACGGAATTTTGCTAGACCGGGGCTTGAATTTGTCTGTGGCGACGCAGCTAATCCGCCTTTTCTCGAAGCCAGTTTTGATGTGATCGTGGCGGTGGAGCTCACCCATTGTATCACTGATAAGATCGCCTTTCTTGCGGCCATTGCGCGGATTCTCCGCCCCGGCGGACGTCTGTTGATTGCAGATTTCTTCTACCTGCGGTCTGATGCCATGCATGCCCTGGGTAAATTCGAATCCGCTGTCGAGGGGTCTGATTTTACAACGATTGCCGTTGATGACTGGACCGCAGGGGCCACGGCAGCGATTGAGGCCGACTCAGAACGCCGGAAAGCAGATATCCAGCGCAGCGTCCCGGGATTTCTGCGCGAACTCTCGATCCAGTTTGCCAGCACGACAGCCAGTTCGACCTACGTCGCCATGCAGGCCGGGCGCACGGTTTACCGTCGCTATGTGCTCGAGCGATCCGAGTAAGCCATTTCCTGTTTCAGGCTATGCGGGGATTCACTGGGCAAACCAGCTACTGACGAGATTCACGATCCGGGGCCAGCCGGCGTCTGCTCGGCCGGAGGAGGATGAGCCAAATAGCGAGGCAGTTTAGGTAACTCAAGAACCCGGCGGCGCTGGCCATGTCTTTGATGCGTTTGGCGAGCGGGTGTTGCTCGGGGCGCACCTAGTCGATCGTCCACTCGATCGCCGAATTCAACAGTTCGACGATGATGATTAGAAACAGCGAACCGACCATCACGGCGGTGGAGACGGTGTTGACGGGGAGAATGATCGCAAACGGCGTCAGTAACAGCGCAAAAATGATGTCCTCGCGAAATGAGGGCTCGTGCTTCATCGCCGCGAAGAATCCTTCGACGGAGTAGCGGATCGACGAAAATAAATTTCGAAAACTGCGGCGCTTGAGATCGGCGTGGTCGGGCGGCGGGAAAGACACGGGAAGGGATATACGGGAGGGCGCGGACGGGAGAAAGGGGAATTAGGGATGCGTCCGTCGAACGGGCGGGGGCACCGTCGCGGGTCGACTCAGATGAAAATCGGTGAAGTCGTTGTGGATACCCTCGTGGGGACGGTCCTGTTTGTAGATCTGGAGGATGCGGGCGTGTTCCTGATCCGAAGTGGGGAAAATTCGCGCGGGCACACCCGGCAGGAAAATCGCGGTGTAGGCCCGTCGCCGGTCGATGAGTCGACGGATCACGATCATGAGGAGGCGCCGCGGCGCAGGACGAAAAGGAGACGTTCTCGCATGAAGGTAGTCTGGCCCCAGCGCAGTTTCTGGGCAACGGTGAAAAATCAGTGACGATTTTTCTTTTGGCTCGCGGGCGGTGGGCTTTAGTTGCGCCTGCCCCTCCTCGGTGAATCGGGGCTCTCCCATGATGCGAACCTTCATTCTTTTCCTGTTTTTATCGCTGACGTTGCCGCCTCGGTTGGCCGGGGCAGACGAGCGACCTGCCTCTCCACCGCGAACGCTCCTCGTCGAGGTTGCCGATCTCGCCGTCGATGACCAAGTGAGTGAGGGCGCCTTTGCCTACAACGACTACAATCGGGAGCGTATCGTGAGCTTGGTGCGCAATCAGGCGCTCGTTTTGGCAACGGCGGACGAGTTGGCGACGCTGCGGGAGCAGGGCTTCACCGTCAGCGTGCTGTGGGAGAGCGACGACACCCTCGAGCTTTACCGGCGGGCGCTCTATGGACCGACTCTCAAATTGGATCCTGTTTACCACTCCTACGCGCAGATCGTGGGGCGGGCCGATGAGTTGGTGGCGGCGCATCCGAATTTGATGACGCGATTCCAGATCGGGACGACGACTCAGTTTGCCCAGCCGATCTATGCCTACCGAATTTCTAATGATGCCCTCCATCGCCATGACCGCCCGGCCGTGTTGTTCGACGGCTGCCACCACGCGGACGAAGTGATGGGCGCGGAGATCGTGCTCGCGTTAATGGAGAAGCTGATCGCGGGCTACGGAATCGATGAAACTGTCACGCGGTGGTTGGACACGCTGGAAATTTACCTCGTGCCGGTGGTCAATGTGGATGGCCACAATATCGTGACCTCGGGACACGATCCGCGATGGCGCAAGAATGCCCGCGACGTCAACGGCGACGGAGTGACGCGCGTCTTTCCTGAAGGCATCGATGTGAATCGGGGCTACAGTTTCAATTGGGCGCTGGGCGGAACTTCCGATCCGGACGCGGCAAGTTATCGCGGTCCGCATCCGTTTTCTGAGGCGGAGAATCGGGCGATGCGCGCGCTGGCTGACCGGCGACAATTCTTGCTGTCGATTTCTTATCACAGCCAAGGCGAGGTGATCTACTACCCTTGGACTTGGCACGGTCGTGGCGCGCCCGACGATGCCGTGATCAAGCGCCTCGCGTCCGCCGTGGCCGACCAGATCGGAAAGATGGACGGCAGCGGCACCTACGCGATCGCGCCGGGCGGACCTTCGAGTCAGAGCTATCCGTGGTTCTATGGTCGTCGGGGTGTCATCGACATGATTGTGGAAACGGGCAAAGGGTCACATCTCTTTCCGCCGGCTGAAGTGCCGGGCATCATCGCCGAGAATCTCAAAGGCGCGGCGGCGTTGCTGGAGCAAACGTCGGGTCCGGGGTTGAGTGTGCGGGTGTGCGACGCGGCCACGGGAGCGCCGTTGGCCGCGGAAGTATGGTTGCCGCGCATTGACAACGAGACCGTTGATCGTCGGCAAAGTGATGCTCGCTTTGGGCGCGCTCGACGGCTGCTCGATCCGGGCGCCTATTACCTCGTCGTCTCGCGCGAAGGCTATGAGACCAAGGTGATCTCCGATCTGATTGTCGGCGAAGGTGGGTGGACGGAACTTGAAGTGAAGTTGGAGTCGATGGACCGGGAGTCATCCGAGTGACGTTTCGGTTGTGCGGCGAACCGCTCTGCCAACCGAGGGAGTAATATCACGAGCGATCAAATCCTGCCTTGGAATCCTGCGGTGGGCCTTTGCCACGAGGAAGGCGGAGGGCACCCGGCGGAGGTATTTGAGCGGCCTTCGGTGCCCATCGGGTCGTTGACCTCGGCGTTTTTCTGTCTACTCGGGCAACATCGGCAGATCAAACTTGAGGAGGTTCTCATTACGTTGCAGTCGCGCCGCCAGATGCAGATGCTGGCGCCCGGTCCGCGCTACGGTTGTCTCAATAGCTATTTGGAAGAGAAGGGGACCGCAGACACGAACGCGTCGTTTTTTGCCGGATTGTCGTTGGAGCTGCTCTATCTGGCGGAGGGGAAATCCTTAGGTAAGCCGCCGTGAGCGGCAATTCGCGAGATTCTGACCGATTTGGCGGTGTGGTTTGAAAGCGAGTTGACGAGGCCCGTTGGGAATCCTCGCTATCACCGTAAATGCCGCGGTGATCTGATCTGCGGATGGTTGAACAGCGAGATTCGTGGGCGGCCGACGTCGGAACCCTCGAATGCACGACGTTGGACTGGTGCGATTATGGGCATCGCTAGTCGTGGGTTTGAGGGCGTTCGGGCCGTGGTTTCGTCAGGCCGGTTAGGAAATCTCGATGTCGGTAGGCAACCGGTTAAATCGTGGCTAGAGGTTTCCTGCTGGGATCACGCGACCGCCCGAGCGTTGGTGCGGCCGCATATTCGCGTCGGGGCGATATCGCACTATCCAATTATGGAGGGCGTTGATCACGATAAGTGGGGCTTGTCGTGGCAGACGTTCCCGGCCGCGCTCTGGCGTCCGTCGGGAGACTGGGCTTTCTGGCCGCTACGTGACAAAGGAAGAGGGCCGCGTCCGCGGGCATCCAGTGCTCTCCAAGCAGGGCGCAGATCCTGGCAACGGACTTTCCACCAAAGTGAAGCCGCCTCCGGTGCCGCGAATGTCGTCGGAGTTGGCCTGGGAAGGTCGCCTAGCCCTGAAGCGCGAGTTGTCGATTCTGTCGGGTGTCGATTGGGAGGAAGTTGCCGACGCCTTTTACTTGGTCGGCTCGGATCTGACGATCACCATTAATGGCGTGGAGCTTCTCTTGCCGTGGCCCAATTTCGCAGTGCAAGTGCGCTTTGTAGGAGAGCTGGTGCCGAGGTGATTTCTGACTGAGGCGCGGCTCTTGCCATGGGCGGAGCCAACTCTAACGTGGGACCGTGAGCCCCGAACCCAAGCGCCTCGCCGGACGAATCGTTGATCTGGAAGCGCGCCGGATTTATTCCGGATGGGTCGAATGGCGGGACGGTCGTATTCAGCGGATGGTCAAAGATGCGGCGGTGCGCGAACAACGCTTGATCATGCCGGGTTTGGTGGATGCACACATCCACATCGAGAGTTCGTTGTTGCCGCCGACGGAGTTTGCTCGGCTCGCGGTGATCCATGGAACTGTCGCGACTGTTTCGGACCCCCATGAGATTGCTAACGTGCTTGGGGTCGCCGGAGTGAACTACATGATTCGCGACGGCGCGCGTTCGCCGTTGCGGTTTCATTTTGGGGCGCCGTCGTGCGTGCCGGCCACGTTGTTCGAAACCTCGGGAGCTCGGCTCGACGCCGGGACCGTCGCCCGGTTGTTGGCGCGTCGGGATATTCATTATCTGAGTGAAGTGATGAATTTCCCTAGCGTATTGGCACGGGATCCGGAGCTCATGGCGATGATCGCCGCGGCCGAACGTCACGGTAAACCGGTCGACGGACATGCGCCCGGTCTGCGCGGCGTGGCGGCCCAGAGTTATGCGAAGGCGGGGATCTCCACGGATCACGAGTGTTTCACACTGCCGGAGGCTCGGACGAAGCTGGCCGCGGGAATGAAGATTCTCATCCGCGAAGGATCGGCCGCGCGAAATTTCGAGGTGTTGGCCCCACTGCTGAAATCACACCCCGAAGCCTGCATGCTGTGTTGCGACGATTTGCACCCAGACCTGCTCGTGGGCGGTCATCTGGACCGGCATGTGCGACGTGCGCTGGCCACCGGTGCCGACCGATTTGATGTGCTGCGGGCGGCGACGATCAATCCGATGGAGCATTATCATCTAGATGTTGGCCGCCTGCGCGAAGGTGACCGCGCCGACTTTATCGTGGTGGATGGCTGGCGACGATTTCGAGTCCAGCGCACCTATCTTGGCGGCGATCTGGTGGCGGTCAATGGACGGACTCGGCTTCCCCGTCTCGAATCAATGACGCCGAACCAATTCAAGGCCCGACCGCGCACGGCGGAGGAGTTTGCGGTGCCGACCAGCGGTGACCTGAAGCGCATCCGGGTGATCGTGGCGCGGTCGGGGCAGCTCGTCACTCGCCAGGAACGGATCAAGCCGACGTTCGCAGGTGGGCAGATCGTGGCGGATCCCGACCGGGATGTGTTGAAGATTGCGGTGATCAACCGTTACGCGCTGCACGCGCCGATCGCCGTGGGCTTCGTGCGCGGAGTTGGACTGCGAGAGGGCGCGATCGCGTCGTCGGTGGCGCACGACTCGCACAATATCGTAGCGGTGGGTGCGGATGACGCCTCGCTCGCGGCGGCGGTGAATCTCGTGATCGGGCACCGCGGAGGTTTGAGCGCGGTCGGGCGAAAGCGATCGTTGGTGCTCCCTTTGCCGATCGCTGGATTGATGTCGAACCTTGATGGACGCACCGTGGCGCGGCGCTACACGGCGTTGGACGGCTTGGCCAAGCGCCTGGGGTCAACGCTCGATGCGCCGTTCATGACGCTTTCGTTTATGGCGCTGCTGGTGATCCCCGATTTGAAACTCAGCGACCGCGGGCTGTTTTCCACGCACGAGTGGAAGCATGTGCCGCTCGGTGCCTAAGAAGTCCGCCGAGGTGGATTCGAATTATTTCACAAACACCTTGAGGCCAGCCACGCCGACGATGATCAGAAAGATGCACACGAGGCGCATGAGGGAGGCGCTCTCGTGGAAAAATGCGATGCCCGCGATGGCCGTGCCGACCGCGCCGATGCCGGTCCAGACTGCGTAGGCGGTGCCGATCGGGAGTTCACGGGTGGCGAGGGCGAGCAGCCACATGCTCACGATCATCGCCGAGATGACGCCGACCGAGGGCCACAGTTTGGTGAAGCCATGCGTGGACTTGAGCCCGAGCGCCCAGACGATCTCAAATCCGGCGGCGACGGGCAGGATAATCCAGCTTTTCATCAATGGGAAAATCCGACCTCAGCGCACGCCACTCATCAGCTTTTTCACCAATGGCACCAAGAGTAGGAGCACGGCGGTGGCCCCAAAGACGAAGACCGATTGGTGGCGGAAGAACTCGGCGAGCTGTCCGTCGCTCACGCCATCGCCAAAGGTCCGCGCGAGATAACCGGAGAGAAAGTTGCCGATTGAGGTGGCGAGAAACCAGCCGCCCATCATCACGCCGACGAGTTTAGCCGGCGCGAGCTTGGTGACGGTGCTCAAGCCCACCGGACTGAGACAGAGCTCACCGAGAGTTTGGAGGAAGAGGAGGCCGACGAGCCAGAGCGGGCTAACCAAGCCCTGATCGGCCAACCGCGCGGCGGGGACCATGAGGGCGAAGGACAGGCCGACAAAGCCGAGGCCAAAGACAAACTTCATCGGACTGGACGGCTGCTTGCGGCCCATGCGCACCCAGAGAAAAGCGAAGAGCGGCGCGAGGAGGATGATGAAAAGCGAATTGACCGATTGATACCACGAGGAGGGAAATTCAAAGCCGAAGACGGTGTTCTGCGTGTAGTCGCGGGCGAAGAGACTGATCGATGAGCCGGTTTGCTCAAACACCGCAAAGAACACGATGTTGGCCGCGAAGAGCACAAAGATCGCGGCGACGCGGCGGCCGTCGAGGCCCCCGCGGATCGCGTAGATCACGACGGCAGTGAGGATCGCGGCGGCGAGGATCCACATCACGATAGGCAAGCGGCTGCTGACCCAAACTAGACCGCCGAGGGCGCCCACGTAGGCGAAGGACGAGAGGAGGTTGAAGAACCGCCGGGATCGGGAGAGGTCGGGGGCGGCGCCGAGTTCGCCGAGGCTGCGCATGTTGCGCACATAGGTGATAAGCCCGACGGTCATGCCGATGCCCGCGAGGGCGAAGGCCCAGTGCCAACTGTGGTGGGGATCCCAACCGCGGGCGACGAGCCACTCTTGGAACCACGCGTGCTGGGCGAGGAAGCCCGTGAGCAGTGGGGCGGCAAACGCTCCGATGTTAATGCCCATGTAGAAGATCGAGAAACCGGCGTCGCGGCGTTCGTCGCCCGGCGCATAGAGACTACCGACCATCGTGCTGATGTTGGGCTTGAGCAGACCGGTGCCGATGGCGACGAGCGCGAGGCCGGCGTAGAAAGTAAAGTTGGACGCCAGCGCCATCGTGAAGTGTCCGGAGGCGATGATTACGCCGCCGACCAGAACGGACTGTCGGGCGCCAATGACCTTGTCGGCGATGAAGCCGCCGAAGACCGACAACATATAGACGGCCATCGTGTAGTAGCCGTAGATCAACGCTGAGCGTTCGATGCTGAAACCCATCCCGCCTTGATCGAGGGCCGTGGTCATGAAGAGCACGAGCAGGGCGCGCATGCCGTAGTAACTGAATCGCTCCCAGAGCTCGGTGAAGAAGAGCGTGCTGAGGCCCTGGGGGTGACCGCCGGTTCGCGGCGGCTCAGTCGGCACAGGGATGTCGGATGGGACAGTGGGGGATGAACTCATCAGCGGCGGAGCGTGAAGGTCCGTCGCGTTCGTGCAATGCACAAAACTAACACCGAACCCCACCGGCATTTGCGGGGCTCAGGTCAGGTCCTTCCGTAGCGCTGTAGGATAACTTCGAGCACGCCGAACTGATCGGTGAGGAGGCCTTCGTAGCCGCATTGGCGGTCATCCCAGTAACGCCAATCGAGTCCGCTCTTGTTGCCGCCAAAGGTGCGGGCCTCGGCGTAACCCACGCACATCCGCCGGAGCAACTCGTCGGCCTCAGCGGTGAATCCCGTGCGATAAAGGGCGGACGTGAAATGCCGGGCTTGGGAGTGATTGCGGCCGCCGTTCTGGTAATAGCCGAAGGAGAAGCCTTGCATGATATCGGCGAGGTCTTCGTCAGGGATGCCCCAGAGGTTGCCCGGAAGGCCGTAGACCGCGTCGGGCATGCCGACCTTGCGGGCCTCCGCCAGCAAGCGTTCGCAGATGTCCCGCGCCTGCTCGTGGGGCACCAGCCCGGCGTTGATCGCGCAACCATTGACCATGAGAAACGCGTAGTCGTGCAGTTGGTTGTCGCGGCACCGCCATCCAGCGATCCATTCGGTGGCAGGATTGAGAAACGCCGGAAGATAATGGGCCTTTAATTGGTCAGCCCACGACGTCAGAGCGGTGCTTTCTTGTTCGAGATCGTGGCGAGAAAACGCGATAGCGAGTCGCCGCAGCGCGGGGTGCAGGATCGCGTTAGTGAAGGCGTCTTTCCATCCGAACGAAGTGACGTCGAACCAGCAGGTGCTCCATTGGCCGCTGCCACTGACGCCTGTGCGCCACGGACTTTCGACGAGACCGTCGTCGTCGAGGTCGCGGGTCTTCATCGCGGCGATGCGCTCGCGAATGGGAGAGAGATAGCGATGGAACCACTCGTCGGTGGCCCCGTGATTAAGATAATCCGCCAGCCCGAGGAGGGCCGCGGTGCCCGTCATGAGATACTCGTCCTGAGCGTCGTGAATCTCGCCCTCTTGGATGATGCGCCCATCGGCGTAACTTTGCCCGCCGTCGAGCCAGCGCTCGAGCGAGTGGCGCAGGAGTTCGTGGGCAGGCATCCCCGGCACGGCTTCGCCGAAGCCGAAGACAAATGCCGCCCACGTATCCATGGAAATGGCGCAGGGCATGGAGGCACCGTTGTTGCTCAAGGTGCCCATCTCCGGCCGATAAGTGAGGGCGGTGAAGTAGATGCGGCGAATAGCGGCGTGGGCTTCGGCGGGCGCGTCGTCCCTGAGGAGTGCGGGGGGTGAGACGGGTTCGAGCAAGAACTCAGCTGAGTAGTCTCCCGCAGGCAGGTAGTAGGTGCCGTTGGCTTGGGGTTGCTCGCCCAGTTTGAACTCGAGGATGTTGTAATCGCGCTGGCGAAACGCATCGAATCGGCACGCCGCCGCCGATGAGTCAGCGGAAATTTGCCACGTGCCGAATCGCGGGAAATTCACGGCTACCGGTAGATCAAGGAGCCCCGCTTCGCCGAATTGAGTGATGCGACCAATAGCGTGCGTGGGCGCCACGCTGTTGCGCAGGGCGGCGGTCCAAACCGAGCTGATCCATGCGTGCGCGCTCTCGTCCGCTCGGCGGCGGGCCGCGAAGTGCAACCCGCGCGGAGTCACGGTCCACGCCAGCGTGTAGTGTTGTCCAGCCGTGGTGAAGGCGTAGGTGATCGTGTTGGCCTTGACCGTGGTGGTGCCGACGGCATCGAAACGGGTGAATGGGTCGATGGCCGGCTCGTGTCCGATCAGGTGCAACTGTGGACCTTGCAACCACGACCCCGCTTGCACGAAGAGGGTGTTGGTCGTGACGAGCTGGGGGTCTTCGCTCGCGAGGGAGAGAAAGGAGAAACCCGGACGACTCAGATCAAAAGCGACGCGGTAGGCGGCCGTGGTGAACTTGACGGAGCCGTCGGCGACTTCGGCGGAGACGCCATCGGGCAACGCGGCGAGGTCGACGGGCGGTGTGGCTAAGAGTCGTTGTCGCCGGGGCGCGAGTGGCGCGAGGAGTTCGCCTTCGAGGAGGCAGGCAGTTTCCGCCAAGGCCCACGGCACCCAGCCTCGATCGATCCCGGAGCCACGAATTTCCACGAGCACGCCTGAACTCACGGTCGCAGGAATCTCATACCAATGAATTCCTCTGTCGGGAGGTCGCGGCAGGTCGAGAAGGGAGAGGCATTCGCGCCAACAGCCTTCGTTGAAAACAAGGATGCGGACCGCGGTGACCCAATCGAGATCCGTGCGGCTCCCGCAGTTGTGAAAGCCCTTGGTCGCGCGCAGGCCCAAGCGGTGCAAGCGAGCGGGGCGGTGCAATCGGACCGTGCGCGCATGGATGATCCGCCGGTTCGGCGACGAGGGTTCATGGGTCGAGGGCGTCGTCCACACCGCGCGCGGTTCCGACAGAAACGGATTCACCGCCAAGTCTCCCATCGGAGGCTCGTGGTCCTTCAGTTGCAACAAGTCGATCATCGCGACTGGATTGTCCGCAGGGCAGTTACCATCAAGGGGGTTTCCGGGCGGCTCACGCTGGGCGAATCACGAATCGCGTGGTGAGGGTGGTCACCGGTCCAGCGGGAGCCAAAGCGAGACGAGTGGGGTGCGGTGGTTGATTGATCGTGTCGCGGCTCACAGTGAGTGGCGACGAACAGTCGGCGAAGTCAACGGTCACCGCCGTGTCACCTTGGCTGAGGCGCAGGAGGGTGCCGTCGCCGGTGACCTCTGCGGGAGTGATGAGGGCGCTTTCGAAATCGGTGGGTTCGGAAAACTCGACGGTGTCGGTGATCGTCAGGGACCCGTCGCCGCGGCGATCGTAGAGAAACTCGCGTTCGAGTTTGCGGAGGGTGGGGCAATCGTAGCCGCCGCGCAGATCGAGCACCATGCGGTCGACGTCGTCGGAGAACTCGGTGAGCAGAGTCGGGGCTTGGTGGGTCGGGCCGACTTGCTGGAGCTGGCCTGCGATTCGCGGCACGGGATGGCCATAGGAATTGAGGAGCTGGCTTTCGTAGCGCTGCTTGCTGAACGTGCGCATGCTGTAGACCTCGAGTCCGGGATCGTAGATGAAATCCTGGCCGTCGAGCAGCACCGTGAAGGTGCCGAGGTCGTTGTGGTTGTGATTTACGCCGTTGTTGCCGCCGAGGAAGGTGGCGGAGAATAGTCGTTTCGTTGTGGGGCCCGGTCGGCTGATGAGGAAGTGTGACGGCGCGAAGAAATCGCGCAGCGCGGTGGAGCGCCGCCGCCGAACGGCTTGCCGCGAGGCTCGGGTGCGAAACATCCACATGAGCAGCGAGTCGGTGAACTGCTTCTTCATGTCGCCGAACGGTTCGAAGTCGGTCGGGACGGGTTCGGTGAGGTGGTCCGGCTCGATGCCGATACGGTTGTCGAGCCAGAGGCGGGCCCACTCGGTGGGCTTGCCGTCGAGGAAGCAGTCGCAGAAAGCGGGGAAGCGGCCGGGCTGCACTTCCGCACGGTCGGGGAAGCGCGCGATGCGCCGCGCCTTCGGCGTGTCGAGCAGGTCGACGACGTTGCCCGTGCCTTGGCGAATAATCTCGGCGAGGGAAAAGAAGTGGGAAACGCCGTATCCCCAGTAGCTGACGCCTTCAGTGCAGAGTCCGTCGTCGGCGAAGCCGTCGGTGAAGTGGTAAGAGTTGGCCTCGGCAAAGGCGATCCACCACGCGCGATCTTCGACGTCGGGCAGCAGGGCGGCGGCGGTTTGCACGTAGCAGCTCAGGCAGACTGAATTCCAATTGTGCTTCACGATCAGCCACCAATCAATGTCGCGCCCTGCCTCGACGCGACGGCGCAATGGGTCGAGCACCCGACGGTTGACCTCCTCCGCGAGGTAGGCCCGGAAGTCATCCGTTAAACGGGGGCCGAGGATGTAGTGGTAGTGGGCGAAATTGACGGCGGTGTGGCAGGAGGCGAGGTCGTTGTCATGCGTCTCACGTTTCATATTTTTCCGGTCGAGATCGTTGCCGGGATGGATCCATGTGCCGAGCTGGCCGAGCGCCCGCGCGTCGGCTTCGATCACCCCGAGAAACTCGCCTTTGTCAAAGATCGCCTCGGCGAGTAGGAAAAGGGTGTTGCGAGTGCGGACTGCGGGAAAGAGTTGATTGATCCGGGTGACGTCATTCAGCTTGAGGCACTCTTCAAACGCGGCGTCGTCGAGATCGGGCGTGGGTTGGGTGGCAAGTTCGCGGGCTTCTATGAGCACCTGTTGGCCCAACGGATCCGATTGCCATGGATCCCAAGCGGCGCGATCAGTGACGCGGGGCGCGAAAGCAAAATTGTCCTTAGGCAGCAATCGAGCGAGCGCACGCACGCGTTCCGGGCAGGGAGTGAATGATTCGCCGGGCGGCAAATCAAAGTTGAAATCGTAGGCACCCATGGGTTGCGAATATTGCAGCGGAAAATTGCGTGGCAAGAGCCGCCCGTCATCATGACAGACTCTCTGAAGCAGGATGAATAATCGCTCGCGATCGAGCGCGTGCTCAGAGGAGGGGCGCCCGCGTCGGTTCCGGTCGAATGACGAAACGCACGGACGCCGAAGTAACGGCGGAGCTCAGCGCGAAGGCCAAGCGAGTGGGGTGCGGGGGTTGATTGAGCGTGTCGCGACTCAGTGTGAGACCCTGACCCGCCGCCGAGTAATCCACCGTGATGGCGGTCTCTGCGTCGCCCAGCCGGATGGTGCCGATCGACTCCGTGATTTGTGCCGCGGTGATCAGGGCGCTCTCAAAGGCGGTGGGCTCACTGAATTCGACCGTGTCGGTGAGGGTCAGTTTGCCGTCGCCGCGACGGTCGAAGATGAATTCGCGCTCGAGCTTGCGGAGGGAGGGACAGTCGTAACCGCCGCGCAAGTCGAGCACCATGCGGTCGACGTCGTCTGTAAACTCGGTCAGCAAGGTGGGGGCCTGGTGGGGAAACCCGGGCTCCTGCAATCGCCCGCCAATGCGCGGGACTGGATGGCCGTAGGAATTGAGCAGCTGGCTTTCGTAGCGCCGGGTGCTGAACGTGCGCATGCTGTAAACCTCGGGGCCCGGATCGTAGATGAGAGCCTGACCATTGAGCAGCACGGTGAAGGTGCCAAGGTCGTTGTGGTTGTGGTTCACGCCGTTGTTTCCGCCAAGGAAGGTGGCGGCGAATTGTCGCCTCGTCGTCGGAGCGGAGCGACTGATGAGGAAATGAGACGGAGCGAAAAAGTCGCGGAGGGCGACGGCGGCAAGACGCGCCAGCGGCTGGCGCGGGTCGCGGGTGCCGAACATCCAGAGCAGTATCGGATCGATGGAGCGGGACTGGATGTCGGCCAAGGGATCGAAGTGGGCCGGGGCTGGTTGGGCGAGCGAGTCGGGCTGGCTGTCGCGACGATTATCGAGCCACGATCGAATCCACTGGCCGGGCTGCGCGACGAGACTGCAATCGGAGAAGGCCGGAAACTTGCCCGGCTGAATTTCCGCCCGGTCGGCGAATCTCGCGATGCGGCGAACCTTGGGGGTGTCGAGCAAATCGAGCGTGTTGCCGGTAGCTCGGCGCAGGAGCTCGGCGAGGAGGATGTAGTGGGTGAAACCGTAGTTCCAATAGCTGACGCCCTCGGTGCAGAGGCCGTCGTCCGCGAAGCCGTCAGTGAAATTGTGGGCGAGCGACTCGGTGAAGGCCAACCACCACGCGCGGTCTTCGACGTCGGGCAGCAGGGCAACCGCGGCGTGAGCATAGCAGCTGAGGCAGACCGAATTCCAATTGTGTTTTACGATGAGCCACCAATCCAGGTCGCGCCCGGCCTCGATTTTCTGACGCATCGGCGAGAGCATCCGCTGGGTGACTTGATCGAAGACGAGCGAGCCAAGGTCGTCGGAGATCCGAGGGCCGAGCACGTGGTGGATGAGGACGAAGCTGATCCCGTGGTGGACTGAATGCAGATCGTTGTCCTGTGATTGGCTGCTGAAGTTTTTCTTCTCGAGGTCGTTGTTGGGGTGCACCCAGGTGCTGAGTTGCGCGAGGCTGCGCACGTCGGCTTCGATGAGCGGAAGAAACTCACCCTCGTCAAAGATCGCCTCAGCGAGAATCAGCACGTTGAACTGGGTGCGGGTGGCCAAGTTCATTGCGTTGAATTCGGTGACGTCCTCGTTCTTCAGGCAGTGGAGAAAGACTTGATCGGTGATCGTGGGAGAGGGCTTCTGCACCATGGCCCGGGCTTCACGTCGCATGCGTTGTCCGAATGGGTCCTCCCGCCATGGGTCCCACGCTGCGCGATCAGTGACGCGCGGGGCGGTCGAGAAATTATCGGCGGGCAGCAGCTTGGCGAGGGCGCGGACTCGTGCTGGGCTGGGGCAGAAAGTTTCGCCGTCTGGCAGGTCAAAATTAAAGTCGTAGGCTCCCATAAGTTTGTATTTTCGGAAAGACCGACAGTGAGGGCAAGACGTCGGCACTGTTAATGACGGACTTAGTGGCGTGATGGGGTCGGGAATATTGACTTTCTGAAACAAGAGCCCCACCAGAATCCCTCCTCGTGAATTTTGCCCACTCCCATTCCCCCCACTCACGACGACGCCGCCATCGTCCGAGATGGCTGCTTGCTACCTTGGCGATGTTGACTACGACCGGCTTCACCGCCGCGCAAGAAACGAACCTTGATGCGGGTTGGGGCTACCTCGCGCGTTATTTGTATCGGGACGCGGGCGAAGCGTTTGCCAAGGTGCCCGCGAGCGATTGGCGGCTGCGCGATCTCGGCCGAGCCGCGAGTTTGCTCAATGAACCGCCGGTGACCAAGGGATCGATCGGGAGCGCGGAGTCGATGCTGCGCGAGGTGATCGCGCAGGGACCTCGCGACGACACGACGCTCTACGCTCAGTATCTGCTCGCGCGTATCGTCCATATGCATCAGGATCGGCCCGTGGCTGAAGTTGAGGCGGCCTACCGCGCGGCGATTGATCTCGAACCGACCAGTCCCGCCGCGCAAGTGGCCGCGAGTCACCTGGCGCTGGTGTTACTTTATCAACGCCCCGATTTGTCGGTGGCTGAGCGGTTGGCGGTGGCCGCTGAGTTGGAGTTGGTGGCGGGCAACCGGCAACTGCCCGAGGTGGCGGTGGCCTATTATCGTTCGCTCGCTGAGGCATCCCTCTTTTATGAAATTGAGAGCGAACAAGTGGTGACCTGGTTGCAGCAGGCCCATCAGGTGAGGTCGGGCGATCAACTGATTCAGATTTCCCTGAGCTTGCAGATTGCCGAAGTGTCGCGGGCGCTGGGCCGACGGGACCGAGCGCTGACGTATTATCGGGAGTTTCTCGCGACGGCGGTGCCGACCGATCAGCGCTACTACACGGCGAAATTGCGAATGCAGGGACTAGAGGAGGCCGCTCGATGAAAAAAGGTTCATTTGGAAAATACCTCGCGGTAACCATTCTGGCCGTGAGCTTCGGGTATTCGGGCTGGCGGGCATTGCTCCATAGCAGCAAGGAAGCGGTTGGCTCGGGTGTCGAAGTGATCCGCTTTGCCCACTGGCAATTGGAGCCGGGGGTGCGCGAGGCGTTTGTGGAGATTGCGGACGACTACATGAAGCTGCACCCGAACGTGCGCGTGGAGCAGTTGTCGATCCCAGGCGGGGTGTGGAAACAGTGGTTGCGCACTCAACTGGTCGGCGGCGAGCCGCCGGATCTGATCGAGTTGGCTAATTACAACAACACCGATGAAATACTCGCTCGGTATTTCGTGCCGTTGACGGACTATTTGGAGGCGCCGAATCCCTACAATGACGACACCCCCGAGCTGAAAGGGTTGTCGTGGCGCAAATCGTTCACCGCTGAACTGGTGCCGGATGAGACGGTGCATTATTATAGCTATAATCTTCTCGAGTATTACGGTGTGCCGAGTGCGCTGGTGACGGTGCGGGTGTTTTACAACCGAGACATCATTAAGGCGGCGCTGGGCGAGGATCGGGTGCCGGAGACCTTCGACGAATTGCTCCAGATGTGCGAAGATCTGCAGGCTTACGGCCGCCGCATCGACCAGCCGCTGCTGCCGCTGGCGGGTTCGATCTTCAACATCACCAAAATGACCAGCGGGTTTTTCAGCGGCACGACGCAGAAGATCGCGATCGACCTCGACTACGGGCACGACCTGACGCTGACCAAGTTTGAAGGGATCATTGGTTTCATGCGGGGCCGTTGGTCGCTCGATACTCCGGCGGTCCGGGCGAGTCTCGAGACCGTGAGCGCGATCGGTAAATACATGTCGCCCGGTTGGGTGCAGATGAACCGAGAGGATGCGATGTTGCAGTTCCTGCAGGGCCAGGCGGCGATGCTATCGACGGGGACGTGGGACTCTGGTGGCATCCTGCAACAGGCGAAGTTTGACGTGGGTGCGTTCAAGGTGCCGAGCATCAGTCCGGACGATCCTCGATTTGGAAAATGGGCTCTCGGTCCGACCTCCGAGGCCAATATCTTTGCGGCCCTCCCGTTTGGGATGACGCGGACCTCCAAGCATCCCGAACGGGTGATCGACTTTCTTCGGTTCCTGACGAGCCGTCGTTCGAATGCGAAGTTCTCGGAAATCTCGACTTGGCTTCCGGTGATCAAGACCGTGCCCGTCCCGCCGGTTTCCGAGGCGTTCCGTCCGATCGCCGACGGTTTCATCAGTGGCTTGATCGTGCAGAATTACGGGTCGCTCTCAACGAGCATCTTCAACCAAAACGTCTACCTATTGAGCGGAGAAAAGGCGAATGCCGAAAACTACATCGAGCACACGCGGGAGATGTATCCGAAGGTGCTGTGGCCAGAGCTGTCCCGGATGGCGAAGGTTTTTCACGAGACGATTCGCCAAAAAGATTCGGTGATGGTCGGCCAATACCGACTGGCGAAGGCGGCCGGACTCGGTCGGTCGAAGTTTGACATTGTCGCGGCCAAGCAGATCGAGATCGAGGCGCAGCGCTTGCAGGCCTTGCGCACCTTGGAAGATTATCCGTTGAAGTAACCCCGCCGATGAGTCGTCCGGTCATCATTCTCTACGCGACCGCCTCCGGGAACACGGAGGAATTGGCGACTGAAGCGGCCTCGCGACTTACCGGGCTCGGTCTCGACTCAAGCGTGCGAAGCGTGGAGGAAGTGTCCCCCGGAGACTTGGCGCAAGAATCACTCGTGCTCATGTTTGCCAGCACCTGGGGCGAGGGGTTGCCGCCGCCCGATGCGGAGGAGTTTACCGAGCAGCTGGCGGAGGAGACGCTTGATCTCGGGGGCCTTCGGTTTGCCGTGTTTGCGCTTGGCTCCTCGGCCTACGCGGAATTTTGCGGCTACGGGATTCTGCTCGATGCCTTATTGGCCGCGCGCGGCGCGGAACGGATCCTACCCTGCGCGAAGTCCGACGTGAAATTTCGCCGGGCGTTCGAGGAGTGGTGGCAGGAAGTCAGCCCTCGCTTGGTCGCGCTCGCGGAGGCCGACGGCCCCGACGACGAGTGAGGGTGCTCACTGGACGCGCCCATGTGGAGGTAGAATCCTAGCGCATGGGGATCTCCAACGATGGTGAAACGCTTGGCTCCTTGCGAGTGGGCGGTGGATCGGGCGTGCTCAAAGAGCGCCCGACCGACCCCGGTGCCAATGGTTGAAGGACGCACCCAGAGGGCTTCGAGTTTAGCCAACCCGCCGTAAATGCGGACTTGATAAAATCCGGCGATCTTCTCGTGACCGATCGCGGCGTCGGTGGGATGCGCGATGTTAGCCTCGGGACTGACCGTGAGTTGGTCCGACCAACATTGAATCCGATCTTCGGAGTAGCCCCAATGCCGCTTGGCGGCAAAAGCAATCTCCGTGAGCTTCGGAGCCTGATCAGCGAGGCCGCGGGATCGTCACGGCCGATCGGGGCAAGATTGCTTGGAGCTGCGAGGGAGGGTTGTCGCTTACTCTTTGAGCAGGTTGCGAACGGTCTCGAGGATGCGGGAGAGCGGCGTGGTCTTCATAAGATAACTGTCAACCTTGGTGCTGAGAACTCCTTCGACGACTTCGGGGTCGAACAGCACGCCCGTGAGCAGGATCACGGGTTTGCCGGGAATGGCCTTCTTTAGGTTGGCGATCATTTCGAGGCCGTCGGTGTTTTCGAGCTGCAGATCCGAGATGATTAGGTCTGGTGGATCGCTTTGACCCGCCAGCATCGCCTCGCCGGCGGAGCCCACGGTAGTGACGCGGTAATCGTTGCCGCTGAGAAACTCATTCAGCAGGTCGCGAATATCGGCTTCGTCGTCGACGATCAAAATATGCTTTTTCATGATAGGAATTAAATCGGGCAGGTCGTGGGGACGGCGAAACTAGGCGGAGTGCTTCGAAGCAGGGCGAGTGACCCGGAGGGTGATGATGCCGCCGACGACCCGATTGTTGTCGCGCAGAGGGAACAGCGAAAGCACCACGGGAATGCGCTGGCCGAGCCGGTCCTGAATCTCGGCTGGCTGGTCGCGGAGATCCTGACCGGCTTTCAACGCATATTTCAGCGGGTCGGGTAGGGGAGAGAGGGAGCCAGCGGGCGCAACCACCAAGCGGACGACCTCCTTGAGCGGCTTGCTGATCAAGGAGGTGGAGTCAGCCCCAGTCACGTGCAGCACGGCAGGATTGACCCGGGAGATGTTCAGCGAGTGGGTGGTCACGAATACGAGATCGGAGATCGAGTCGATGATCCGCTGGTTGTAGCGCAATTGGTGCTCGAGTGAGTGGTTGGCCCAGCGGCGCTCAAGATTTTCGGTCGAAAGGTGGCGGTTGGCGGAACCGAGCTCGCGGGTGCGTTCTTTGACCCGGGATTCGAGAAATCGGTTGGCCTCTTCGAGTGCCGTGGTGACCTGACGGCGGGCGGAAAGATCATCGCGGATGAGCCAGGCGACGCCGGCCAGCAGCAGGACGTTGAGCGCCACCCCGGTCCAGACGGTCCATCTGGTCGTTTGGGACTGATGATAGGAGGCGGTGTCACGTTCCGTGAGGAGAGCGAGTTGGTTATCCTTGAGGCTTTTGATCACGCGCTCCATTTCCCGGACGGCGTTGTTGATCGTGCTCGCTTCGAGGAGGGTGCGGACAGTGTTGTCCTGACCGGCGGCCTTAGCGACCAAGAGCTCTTCGATGCTGCGGCTGTAGCGGTTGATCGGAAGTTCAAGCTGTCCGACTTTCGCATGGTCGGTGGGTGCGAGTCGGGTGAGGGCGCTCAGGATTTGAAAGTGGTCGTCGATGTCGGCGAGGGCATTACGGCAGGCCGTCTGATCGCGCGGGTCGCCGGTGAGCACATAGGTGTGAAGGGTGCCGTTGGCGACCAAGAGTGATGACCGCAGGGCCTCGGTTTCGAGGATCACGGCATGGGTGTGGTTGACCCAATCATTGGAATCGACGGAGCGGCCGATGTTGCGCACGGCCACGGTGGACACCGCAATCATGACGACCGCGATCGCTAGGAAAAATATGAGGATACTTTTGATCGTCTTGCCGTTCGCGTTATGGCGGGGTCAGGGGTTGGTTTTGGAACGTGGGGGAATCACCTTGTCGGCATCCAACTCCGGAGGATCGGTCTTCACGACGGTCGCGAGCGCCCGTTTGATAAACGATTCGTAGTCGAAACTGAACTCTTGGGCAAAAGTCCAGTTGGCGTCAAGGGAGCGGGCGACCGTCGTGGCAATCTCGCGGATCGTCGGACCCGAGCGCTGGAGCACGAAGAAATACTTCCGGTTGTTATAATCGAGATACGCGCGGTCTTCGGTGACATAGCAGACGGCGTGCCCGGTGTTCTTGCCGACCATCTCGACGCGAATCAGCCGTGTGGGGATGCCGTGATGGGAAAGGACGTGATCAGCGAGGACCGCATAGTCAATGCAGTCGCCCCGCCGAGTGATGAGGAATTGCTTTGGGCTCTGGACGTCGAAGGGATGGTAGTCGAATTTGAAGTCTTCAAAGTGGTTCGCGAAGCGCTTCGCGTTCATCTTTCGATCCTGGAGCAAGTCGTCCATCGTGATCGCTCCGAGGGGTGGGGCAGCGAGCAGCGCGAAGATCAGAACAAGCCGTGGTAATCGGCGGAGGGCGTTGAATCCGGTCGGGCATTCGGTTTTGGCCGAGGCTCGGGACTCGGAGGTCAACGGAAACAGATTGGACGGGGATCGGCTCACGGAAAACAGGGCCCGGTCGCGCAGTAATCATCCGCGAGGGGAAGGCCCTACGTCGTGGATATCGGAGCGAAAGGGAGAGTCAATGCACCCCGATTCAGTGACCAGCGCATAACTCGGGAACATGGCGGACCGGAATAGGAAAGTCGACCTCCCGTCCGACCGTCGACGCCTCAGTTGAGCAAGCGATTGAGCAGCGAGTGAATCATTTTCTCCGGCGCTTTGGGCGTGAGACCCGGGTGGTGATAGGTGCCCGTGGCGATCATCTTCTCAGTGCGAACTTGATGGGCCGTGATCTCGAGATTGATCAAATAGGAGCGAAAGTCCCAAGTCCACCGGGCGTCGTAGGTGACCAGCACCTCGGTCGTCTCGGGCATCATCGTCAACGGACCATGGCCGACTTCGAGCCCACGGGCGCGCAAGTCGACGGCGATCATCGCGTCAGTGGCGTGGTTATCGTTGAGCCGGTGCTCCACGTAGTAGCGGGTGAATTTCTTGAAATCGACGCCGGGATCGCGTCGGGAGGTCGTCGAGGAACAAGAGGTTAAGAGACCGAGCGAGAGGACGAGAAAAACGAAGCGCATGGGAAGGGAGCTGACAGCCGACGGATCACTGTGGGCAGAAAAAAGCCGCTCGCAAGAGCGGCTTTTTTCTGTGGACCGGCGGGAGGCCGCCGCTGCCGGGTTGTTAACCGTGCAGGTAGGTGTTGAGGAGGTTCTCCAAGTATTCCTGTTTACCCGAGCGCAGCTTGGGTTCGCGGAGCTTGGTGAGGACGAGTTTCTCTAAGGACTTGAAGCTGGCCTTGCCGGTTTCGATGTCTTTGCCGTAGCCGGAGTCGAAAGAACTATAGCGGTCGGCGACAAACTGCTCGAATTTGCCGTCGGCCAAAATCCGACGGGCGATCTTGAAGGCGAGGGCATAAGCATCCATGCCGCCGATGTGAGCGTGGAAGAGGTCATCGAGATCAGTGGACGGACGACGGAGCTTGGCATCGAAGTTGAAGCCGCCCGCCCCAAGACCGCCAGCGCGCAGGATCGAAACCATCGCGAGCGTGAGCTCCTTAACGTCGGTGTTGAACTGGTCGGTGTCCCAGCCGAGGAGGAGGTCGCCGGAGTTGGCGTCGATGGAGCCGAGCATGCCTTGGGCCGCAGCGACCTCAATCTCGTGATTGAAAGTGTGACCAGCGAGCGTGGCGTGGTTGGTCTCGATGTTAAACTTGAAGTGTTTCTCGAGACCGTAGGTGCGAAGGAAAGCGATGCCGGTGGCGACGTCGAAATCGTATTGGTGTTTGGTCGGCTCCTTCGGCTTGGGTTCGATGAGGAACTGGCCCTTGAACCCAATCGACTTGGCGTAGTCGACCGCCATGTGCAGGAACGCGGCGAGGTGCTCTTGCTCACGTTTTAGATTAGTGTTGAGGAGGGTTTCGTAGCCTTCACGGCCGCCCCAGAACACGTAGTTTTCACCACCGAGTTCCTTGGTGGCATCCATTGCGCTCTTTACTTGTGCCGCGGCGTAGGCGAAGACGTGCGCGTCGGGATTAGTCGACGCTCCGCACATAAAGCGCGGGTTGCTGAAGAGATTGGCCGTGCCCCAAAGGAGTTTGACGCCCGTGTCCTTTTGCAGGGTCTTGGCGTGGGCGACGATTTGGGTGAGGTTGCGGTTTGACTCGGCGAGCGTGCGGCCCTCCGGGGCGATGTCCCGGTCATGGAAACACCAGAAGGGCGCGCGGATTTTTTGAAAAAACTCGAAGGCGGCATCCATCCGGGATTTTGCGACGGAGATGGCGTCCTTCCCTTTTTCCCAAGAGCGAGTGATCGTGCCGGGACCAAACGGATCGGTGCCGGTGCCGCGAAACGAGTGCCAGTAGGCGATCGAAAAGCGCAGGTGCTCGCTCACAGTCTTGCCGTCGACCACTTCGTCAGGGTTGTAGTGTTTAAAAGCGAGGGTGTTGGCCGACGAGGGGCCTTCGTAGGCGATGGTCTTGATTTTCGGAAAGTGAGAAACGCGAGATTTTTTCATGGGTTGACGGGGCAAGTGTCGGTTGAGCGGAGGGTCGACGGCGAGGGTGTTTTTGCTCGATGGCTTTAATATGACTTAATAGCCGACGGCAGCGCTATCGGTTTTGCGGGGGTCGGCCGCGCCGAGGCGAAGGCCGGTTACGGGGTCGATCATCACGGTCTCTGCGTCACCCTGATAGGCGCCTTCATAGGAATCGCGCTGTTGGAGGGTGTAGCCCATTTCCCGGAGCAAGCGTTCGGTGTCGGGCGACATGCCGTAGCGCTCGTAGGTGAGCACATCGGGCATCCATTGATGGTGAATGCGCGGTGCTTCGACGGCCGCCATCACCGGCATGTCGTGGTCGACGACATTGGAAATGATCTGGAGCACGGTGTTGATAATGGTCGGTCCGCCGGGACTTCCGGTGGCGAGAAAGAGTTGGCCGTCTTTGAAGACGAGGGTCGGCGTCATGGACGAGAGCGGGCGTTTGCCGGGGGCGATCGCGTTGGCTTCGCCTTGAATGAGCCCAAACATATTCGGGGTGCCCGGTTTGGAGGTGAAGTCGTCCATTTCGTTATTCATGAGGACGCCGGTGCCGGGGATAGTGACGCCGGATCCGTAGGCCCCGTTGAGCGTGTAAGTGTTGCTGACGGCGTTGCCCGCTGCGTCGACCACGGAGTAGTGGGTCGTTTCGGTGGACTCGGGCGGACGGGGAGCAACTAAAGATCCGAGACCCGGTGCAATCTCAGACGAAGGGGTGGCGCGTTTCGGCGTGAAACCAGCCATCCGCTTTCTGAGATAGTCGGGGTCGAGCAACGCAACCACTGGCACGTCGACAAATCCCGGATCGCCCAGATACTCGGCGCGGTCGCGAAAGGCACGTTTCATGACCTCGGCGAAAAGATGATACTTAGCCGCGGAGTTGTGGCCGAGGGCCGAGACATCGTGGGGTTCGAGCATCGTGAGCATTTGCAGGAGACAGATGCCCCCCGAGCTTGGGGGTGGCATGGTGACGATGTCGTAGCCCCGATACCGGCCGCGTAATGGGGACCGTTCGACCACCTGATAGGCGGCGAGGTCGGCTAGCGAGATCGTGCCGTGGTGGGTCGTCATGGCGTCGGCAATCAGGCGGGCGGTTTCACCTTCATAAAATTCGCGAGGGCCGTGTGATTGGAGACGAGCGAGGGTCGCGGCGAGGTCGGGTTGAACGAAGAGCTCTCCCTGATTCCAGAAATTTCCGTCGCGCAGAAAGATTGCGCGAGAGGAGGGGAACTGGCCGAGAAGCTCGGTCTCGCGTCGCAAGCTGGCTGCGGCGCCTTGGCTCAAGGGGTGGCCCTCTTTGGCTAAGCGGAGCGCGGGGGTCACGACGTCGGCCCAACTGACTTGGCCCGAGCCGTATTTCTCGAGCGCAAACGCGAAGCCGGCCACCGTGCCGGGCACGCCGCTCGCGCGCCAGCCGACGGTGGACGAACCCTCCCCGGCGGTCACGTCACCGTGGGCGTTGAGATACATTTTTTGTCTGGCGGCGGCAGGGGCGGTTTCGCGGTAGTCGATCACCGTGTCGCGCCCGTCGGCGAGATGGATGATCATAAAACCACCGCCGCCGAGGTTGCCGGCTACCGGATAGACCACAGCAAGGGCGAGCCCGGTGGCGACGGCGGCGTCGACGGCATTGCCGCCCCGGCGGAGTATCTCGACGCCCGCTTCCGAGGCGAGCCGATGGGCGGAAGTGACGAGGCCGTGCGGTGCTTCGAGGGCTACTCGCTGGGCCGCGAGCGGCGAGGTGAAAACAAGCAGTCCGGTGAGACCGAGGACCAGAATACGAATAAGGGGACGAGGGGACGCCATGGGGCGAGCATCCTCAGCTTTCGCCGGCGCGCAATCCCGTTCAGGGCACGGCAGGTGCGAGGATCAACGCGAGCGTCGACCGAGGATCACATGCCCGGCAACAATGATGGGAACGGCGAGACCGAGCCACACATGGACATCGGAGGTGAGCGCGCGGAGATGTTCATTGCCCGCGTATTAGAGCAGCCAGCCCGAGATTGAGAGAATGATCAACACCGTGATCATGCCGACGCCGGAGAGTCGGTTTTTTTCCGCGTGCCAACAGCGCCGCATATGTTCGGGCACGAGCACACCGAGCACGATGAGGAAGGCCATGGCGGCGAGACCGTGGAGCTTGAGCATCCACGGAGAAAGAGGGTGGGCGGCCGGTCCGAAATCAGTATCGACCAAGGCCCAGCGCTGCAGCGCCCACCAGACAAGACCGCTGCCGAAGAGGACCGTGAGGGTGGCGTAAGTCCACACTCGGAGACGCGGACTAAGTTGCCGACGACTAGCTGGCACAACGCACCTCCAGGTCTACTCGGTGGCAGATGGCCCGCGCCCGATAGGTGCGAAGCAGGGGTTCAGATTGAGCGGGAGCGATCAGCATGAGCTTAGTTAAAGCATCGGCGATCAAGGCAGTCGGTGCAATCACGGTTGCACTGATTGGCTCGACGATGTGGCGGTGCGTTCGCGGGTCGACGAGGTCGCTGATCATGCGTCCAGCTTGCCACCGTTGGGAAAAATACGGGGCGGAGGTCGCGACCGCAGCATTCTGAAATGAAGGCACCGGCAGCAACGTGCCGGGGGCCGACGGATGGCGCACTTGCACCGGCCACGAGCGGGGACCGAATCCGCGGAGGTCGCCACCGGCGTTGACCAAGCCCACAGTGATCCCGGAGCGGCGCAAAGAGCGGACGGCTTGGTCGACGGCAAATCCCTTGGCGATGCCACCGAGGTCGACGCGAAGGGGACGAAGGCAGCGCACCGAGCGGCGATCGGGCGACAATTCAAGATCGAGCCAAGTGGCTCGGTGGGTCGAACAGGCGGCCACGACGTCGAAGGCTCCGGCGGATTGCGCGGAGAGTTTTTGCGCGGCGGCGAGCACGCGCCAAGTCCACGGATCGATGGCCACGGGTTGCCCAACGCGAGCGGCCGCGATGCGTCCTAGGTCGCTGGATGCCTCGTGCGCGCTCATCAGCCGATGCACTCGAGCGATGAGGGCGAAGGCGCGCGCGATGGCCGGCGGCGAGGCTGGCGTAGCGGGCAGCGTGATTTCAACCAACGTGCCCAACAGTGGGCGGGCGCGGCGCAGCTCAGAGTTGTTTGAGCACGTGGGCATAGGTGGCGAGGAGGCGTTTGACGCCGTCGGTCACGTGGCGACAGGAGAGCGTGGCGCCGGAGATGTTCTTGATGTCGTCGTCGAGCTTCAGAGGCGCGGCGTGCGTCTTGCCGTCGAATTGCGCGCGCCACTTCTCGTTGCGAATCTCGCCGCCGTAGGTCTCTCGATAATCCAGAATCTCGAGGCCCGACACTTCGCCCGTCGGCGTCAAGGCGACTGCATAGGTGATGAATTCGTGTTTGCCCAAGACTTGATCGATCAGGAACCACCCGCCGGTGGGAGAACGCCAAGCGGTGAACTCGCGTTGAAACACTCTGACTCCTCCGATTTGCTGGATCGACTTGCGCTGCGCCGGGGTGAGCTTGATCGACACGGCTTCGAGCGCGACGCCGGGAAACAATACCTCCTGCGCCTCAGCAGGTGTGAGGTAAGTCACGGCGTATCCCGACGAGCTGCCGATGAGGGCGGCAGGCACGGCGAGAAAAAGTAGCCGAGTGGCGGAGGACATGTAGCAGGAAAGGTGAGGGCGATCTTGGGGAGCGATGCGGACGTGGTTTTCTCGGGGAGATGCCGGTCGGTGTCAGGCTGATTCGTTCACGTTACGCTGACGCAGGGGGATTTGAGCGGCGAGATAAGGGAGGGAGAAAACGGCAAAGCGCCCCGACGTTGGGACGCTCTGCGTAGTGGAAGTATAATTCGAGCTTAGCCGAACTGAGGTCGGTTGCGAATGGCAATGCCGTCAAGTCGGGTGACGTGGGGCACCGATCCACAATCTGAAAAACGGACCTGTGCGATTTAGAAGTTCAGGCCGACCTTGAGGCGGGTTTCGACCTTCTCGAAATTGTTCAAGTTGCGCTCGCCGGAGTTGGTGGGCCAGCCGGTGATCTGCGGGAGCACCGTGAGAGTGAACCACCAGCGTTGGGAACCGTAGTGCAGGTTGGGTCCGGCGAAGATGGCGTATTTGCCAAGCTCGGTGAGCTTCGCATCTTCGAAGCCCGATGTGAACAGGGCTTCGACGCCGAGATTCCATTTTGGAGCGATACGGTAGCTGACGCCGGTGCTGTATTTGAACCCAAGTTCGGTGCCCCATTTGTCGCCGGGAATGTCGTGTTCGCGCTCGAGCTCGAGAATGAGGTTGTTGATCCAGGTGGCGGCACCGTCGCGGAAGCTGACTTGGTGCAGGAGTTTTCCCTCGAGAAAGTAGATGTCCTCGCGCTTGCCACTCTTGCGACTGTAGCGCTTGTAGCCGGGCTCAAGGTAGAAGGCCAAACCGTAGGCGTCTTTGTAAGGACTGAGCAGACTGTATTTGAAGGCGACCTGAGCACCGTTGAAGGCGAACTGGTCGCGGTTGGTGAAACCGGGGACGTTCTCAACCTCGTGGCTGATGGCGTTGAGGTAGAGGGACGCTTGGAAGCGATCAGTGAAACCGTGTTCGAACTCGGTCTGAAGATCCATCGCACGGTAGCTACCACCGGCTTTGCCGGTGCGGTAGGTGACCCACTGGTAGAGCTCCGAGCGGCCCTTGGGGAGGGTTTCGGTGCCGTAGGAGTAGCCGAAGTAGTTTTCGTCAGCCTCGGCGTGAGGCGCCACGAAGCTGGTTAGAGCGAGGGCGAGAAGGAGGGAGAAGCGCGTGGAAGCGCGAGTGAGGGACGTGAATTTCATAACGAAGGAGCGATATGAAGATGAGACGCATTCTCACGTCAACAGGAAATTGAGACTAATACTCATTATCTTCAATCGCTTCCGTATTTCACGCTGGAATCGTGCCTTGCAATAGGGGTGGCCGAGCCTGCGCGGGGTTGTGATCGTGCGCTCGGCTTGTCAATGAGAGGCGAGCTGGCTGGATGAGAGAAAAGTCGCCTTCCGCTGGGTTCTTGGGAGCGTGGCCTGAAAGTGCTCGGGCGAATGCACCCACCCACCCGCCTTGCCGGCCGGAAATCTTCCACCTCTTACCGAACCGCCCCCATCCCAAGGAAACCTCCGGCGGGACTTGTGCTCGGAAACGCGATCGGTGCCTGAAATCAGGCCGAGCGAGCTTTACGCCAGCGGACGAAGCGGTGCCAAGCGAGTGCGAAGCCAGTGTAGACGAGGAAGCAGCCGCCGAGGGAGGCGAGGCCGGCGATAAGTTGGCCGCCCCCACCGAGAGCTTCGCCAGTGTGCAGAAAACGGGTCCAAGAGCGGATCTGCCGAGCGGTCGTGAGCTCGCCGAAGATCTCCTTTTGCAGCACTTCTGCGGTGTAGGGATTGAGAGTGAGCGAGGTCGTCGCGGTGCGCGGCCACGATCCCTGCGTCTTAACTGAGACCGTGACGGGTTGAGGGCCGGTGGTGCGCGAATCAGGGCCAAGGCCTTGCGGATTGCGGCTGTCGCTAAGGCGCAGTATGATTTCACTCCATGGCGGAATCGTTTGTTGGGCCGTGGCGAGGAAGGCGTCGGGACCGACGGAGGGCGTGCCCTCGGGAACAACGGGTAGAGCAAAGTCGGGTCCGGCGGCCCTGGGCGGGCTGGTGCGCGTCGGGACCTCTTCGCCGGCCAAAGTGTAAATGAGATTTCCCGCCCATCGATAGGAGATCGGTAGCGCGGTGAGCGTGAGGACGATGAGGACGGGTGCCGACCACAGCCCGATGACATTGTGCCAATTCCAATCACGCGCTTTGGCGGTGTCGGTGCGGATAAACCAGAGTGAACGCTTGAGTCCTTTCGTGCGCCATTTACGCGGCCACCACAAAAAGAGTCCGGTCACCGCGAGGACGAAAAAAGCGAGATTGCCTGCCCCGTTGATGGCTTTGCCCAAAGGCCGCTGCTCGTCACTGAGGGCCAACCAGCGATGCCAGTCTTCCATGAGGTGCATGAAGTCGCGGGTGCGGGTCGTGGCCGGGGCCGCGATGGCGCCAGTGTAGGGGTTTGCGTAGAGCGCGCCGTCGCGTCCGAGTTGAAAAACCACGGCCGCGGAAGGATCGGACGAGATGGCGATGGCCGTGACTTTGGCCTCGGGGTGTGTGAAACTGACGCGCTCCGCCAGTTCGCTCAACGGCAATCGGGTTGAGTGATTGGCGGGAGAGACGTGCCGCACTTCTCGCTCAGCGAACGCGACAATTTCTTGCTCGAACGCGAGCACGGAGCCGGTGAAGCACATGATGGCGATGGACAGGCCGGCGATGAGGCCGGCGATGAGGTGGAGCCAAAAAATGGATTTACGAAAGGTCATCAGGGCGAAGATTAAAGACGTCAGAGTCAGTGATGAGCGGTCTCACTGGAGCGGGGAATCGCATGAAGCCGGAGCGCGTTGGCGGCAAGATCGGAGAGGGCATTTCGTCGGCAAGAACTGCTGAGATCGTGAACAGCGTGCGTGTGCCGACGGGTTGGTAACGCAGGCCGATCTCATATTGGGTGCCGGTTTTGGGATCGAGTTGGAGGACGCGGCCGTTGAGCCCTCGGGCGGTGCCGAGTGGCTCGAATGATTCGGCCCAACTGATATAGGGCGAGAGCCCGTGAGGGCCTTGGTAGATGATTCCGATATCGCCGGTTGTGGCGGTGTCATCGATATCGGCTGTAGAATTGCCCGCAGTGTGCGTGCGCACATTGTCGTAGCGTAGGCCGAGAGCGAGGTTCCCCTGGTTCCAGGTGATGCGATCCTGAGCGAAGGTCGCCCACTGTTTGGTGATTGAGCTGGGCGCGTCAAAGATGGGACCGCGCGGCGCGAGGTTTCCGTAAATGGGTTTGTAGATGTTGATGCGTCCACCCGCCGCGAAACCGTAGTAGGAATCGGTATCGATGGTCACATCCTGAGAATCGAAGCCGATGGTGAGATGATGACTCAATGGCCCGGTATCTAATCGGGCGGCCAGGGTGGAATAGGTGACGAAGGCTTCGCTGGAACCGGGAGCATCGTAGATGGTGCGGTTAACGGTTCCGTCGGCGGCGATCAGAGGATCGGCTCCATCGTAGGCGACCCAGTGGGCTTTGTAGTCGGAGCTGCCATCGGTGGAGCGAGCATTGGCGGTGATGGAGAAGATATCGTTGAGCGCGTGTTCAAAGAAGATCGCGTAGGATTTTTGCTCAGTGTCGTAGCGATCCCATCCGGGTTCGCCGATGAAGGTATTGGCTGGGATTTTACGACCGGGCAGTAGGGTGCCTTCATTAGGAAGAAACTGCAGGGATTGGCCTCCTTGATCTTCTTGGAAATTACCGAGGACTGTGACGCGAGTGCCTTCGCGTGGGGCCCATGTGAGAGAGGGCGACAATACGCGTGCATCATCGGGAACGTAATCGACCTGAGTATCGCTCTCGCGAGAGACGCCGACTACGCGGTAGAGCCAGTGGTTGGACTCGTCGATGGCGCCCATGAAATCGGCGGCGACCTGACGGCGATTGTAAGAGCCATCCTGGAGCTCGATTTCACGACGGGTTTCATCGTGCGGAAGTTTCGAGACTACGTTGACGATGCCTCCGAGCGCGCCGCGACCATAAATTACAGAGGCAGGACCTTTGACGGCTTCTACCTGTTCGAGAGTGTAGATGTCGGAACGGGTATTGTTGGAGAAGCCAAAGAGTGCTTGGAACCCATCCTGAAATTTGAGCGGAGAGATTCCGCGAATACGGGCAGAGTCGAGACGGGAATCGAATCCGTAAGGACCCGCTAGCACACCAGGGGTGTAACTCAAAGTATCTTGAATGTTGAGCGAGCCGCGTTCTTCAATGCGCAGACGATCAATCACGACGACTGAGCGTGGCACGGTGTTTGTGAAATCGCCCAATCGTCGGGAGCTCGACAATTGGTCGGCGACTTCTTGCTTGTGCTTCTCATCTTCGACGCGGAAGGGTGACATTTTCACGACGGTGTTATCGGTATCGAGATTGTCGTCGGCGTGGAGACTGGCGGCCGTCGCACAGAGCAACAGGGCCGCAATTAGAGGCCGGGTGAGTGGATAGGTGGATGGTTTCATACTCGTAATAAATTGATCAAGTAACAGGACTCAGTCTCATTAGTTTTCTTAAGAAATGGCGGCTTGGTCTGTGTCATGAGCCGCCGTTTCGTTGGGATGAAGAGGTTAGGTTTTAGAACTTCAGTTCGATGCCGGCGGTAGCGGTGCGTGGAGGGCCGGGGCGCGGGCCAATCGGGACGCGCGAGCTGATGTATTCGCGGTTGAGGACATTGGTGACGGCGAACTTCAGTTTGATTCGCTGGTTCAGTCGGTAGTGAACCGAGAGATCGAGGAGGAAGAAGGCATCGACGGAACCGTAACGGCTGTCGGCGCGTGGTTGGAGTCCGGATGCGGAGCTCGCGTCGGGATTGATCAGCGCATCGCTGTTGTTGGCCGAGGCGTAGGTGCCCGGTTGATAATAGGCGTCGGCGAAGAGCCCCCAAGTGTCTGTTTCGAGGCCAGTGCCCAAGGCAAGTTGATAGGTGGGAATATAGGGGAGATCGTTGCCCTTGCGGCCACCGGAGAAGATTGATTCGGCGACATCGCCGCCATTGCCAGAGGCATTCACATCGTTGCCCAGGACGGTATGCGAATAGGTCGCGCTGAAGTTCCACGGATTGCGGAAAGCCCAACCACGACTGATCGAGGGATCGTAAGCGAGCGCGAGTTCGACGCCGGAGGAATCGACTTGACCGATGTTTTGCGTGACGCCGGCGCTGCCCCCACCGCCCGCATTACCTTCGACAATGAGGTCGTCGAAAGCGGTGTAAAATATGACGAGTTCGGATGAGAAGTCACTCTGATTGTTGAAACGAATACCGGCCTCAAAACTGAGCGATGTTTCCTCTTCGAGAGAGTTTCCCGCACTGCCGGGACCGGGAGGGGAGATGCCGCGATGCACGCCGCCAAACCATGTGGTTTGCTGATCGGCCTGCCAAGTAAAGCCGATGCCGGGTGCGACGGTCGTGAGAGTTTTTTCTGAAAGGGCGGTGATCGTGCTCAGGCTCGCTGGATTCGTGCTGCGTCGAATATCCGTATAATCAATACGCTCGATGCGCAGGCCCGGAGTGATCGCGAGCCGACCGATTGTGATCGTGTCTTGAATGAAGAAGGCGAGGGCGTCGCTTTCGGCGCGACGATTACTTTGCGTGCCGGGGGTGCCGGGAGTGGAAAGGATCGTGCTGCCGTCGTTTGCTTGCGTGTAGATATCCTGCCATTGGAAATGATCGATGAAATCCTGATGGTAGCGGAGTCCGGCTTCGATGCGATGAGATGCGGAGTCGGTCGCGATATCCCAAGTGGTATGAGCTTCGAGGCCTTGGGCTTCGTAGGTGCGATTGTTGGCGCGAACACGAAGGTAGCCAGCGGTATCGCCTTTGAGCACGTCAATCAGATCGGCGCCATAGGCTCCAGCGAGAGTTTCAGCAGCGTTTTTGAAACCGCTGGTGAGCGTGCCCGCATCATTGAGCTTATACCAATTACGCGCAAATGTCGTTTGGTAGGCGGTGAGCGTGAGTTTGAGATCGTCGGTCGCGCGGAGGGCGTAGCGTAAGGAGAGCCGTTCCTGCTCGGTCGCGATATGGTCGTAGCGTGTGGCGGCGTAACGTTGGGAAGGGGCGTTGCGAATATCGTTTTCAGTCAGGCCGAGATAAGTCTCATCGGCATCGATATCAGTCCGTCCGTATTTGAATTCAATGGATTGAGGCTTACCCCCATCCAGGTTGAATCGAAATTTTACCATGGGTTCGTTGCGCGAGAATCCGGTGTTGTCGCTACCGGCATAACCACCGCCAGTGGTCGCGTTGATAGTTTTGAAACCGTCGGTTTCACGATATACGTTTTCGACGAGATATCCGAAGCTACCCCACGATGTCGCAGTGGTGCCGCCATAATTGGCATGCACGCGAATGTCATTGTTGCTCCCATACGCGGCGCTGAGGAAGCCGCGTGTGTCGGTGGGGATGGGAGTCGAGAGATAGTTGATGACACCGCCAGTAGTTTCGGGGCCGTATTTGATCTGACTCGAACCTTTGAGAATCTCGAGTCCACTCATCCGACCTACATTGGGTGAATAGTAAGCGGAGGGAGCAGAGTAGGCGGCGGGGGCCATCAGGATGCCGTCTTCCATAATGGTGATCTTGCTGTTGCGCGTGGTGGACACGCCGCGCAACGAAACATTGGGGAAGAGCCCGTAACCATCTTCCTGGCGAATATAGACGCCGGGGATACGGCGGATGACCTGGTTTAGGTCATCGTAGCTGAAATCGCGGATTTCCGCTGCATCGACGAATGAACCTGAACCGGGAAGACGCGCGATATTTTGCTTCGAGCCGATGACGGAGATGACATCTAGGATAAGTGGCGCAGACTCGTCCGTCTTAGGCTGATCTGCAATCGAGTCTGCGTTTTGCGCTGAAATTAAGCCTGCGGAAAGACCGAGGCAGAGGATGGCGGAGAGATGCTTGTGAATGTGATTCATTGAAGTGAAGTCGTATGAAGATGAGACGCAGTATCAAGTCAACGGGTAATTGAGATTAATACTCATTTTCTATAAATAGATCGGAACTAGCTAGTAATTGACGATTTGTGATTGGCAGGATTTACCAAGGCATGGTCGAAAATCTTACCGTTCAACTTGGCAAACGGAGCTACGCGATAAGCTTTGGCGCGACTCCTGTTGAGGAAATTGGCGCAGTGGTCACTGCTTTGCGGTCGGTGGGGCGCAAAGTGGTCGTGATCACGGATGCGAATGTCGCTTCGTCTCAGGCTAATTTTCTTTCCGGTGCTTTTGCGGACTGCCCCCGATTGGTCGTAGCAGCGGGAGAGGGCACGAAATCGCTCACCGTATTTGGGACCGTGCTCGATTTTCTCGCCGCTCAAAAAGTGGATCGGGGAGGCTTGTTGATCGCCGTGGGCGGGGGCGTGATTGGCGATCTCGGCGGGTTTGCCGCGGCGTCCTATTTGCGCGGAATCGAATTTTATCAAGTGCCGACGACGTTGCTCGCGATGGTCGACAGTTCTGTGGGCGGTAAGACGGGCATCAATTTGGCGGCGGGGAAGAATCTGGTGGGCGCGTTCCATCAACCGCGGGGGGTCTTCATTGCCACGTCTCTCTTACAGACTTTGCCGCCGCGTGAGTTTGCGGCGGGGATGGCAGAAGTGATCAAATACGGGTTGCTGGGCGACGCGGCCTTGTTTGATCAGTTGGAGAAAAAGCCGCTGACGGTGGCGAGCGCCAACCTCCCGACGGTGATTCGGCGGTGCTGTGAGATCAAGGCGGGGATCGTCGAGGCGGATGAGCGCGAGACCGCGGCTGAGGGAGGCCGGGCGTTGCTCAACCTTGGGCATACGTTTGGGCATGCGGTCGAGCAGGTGTCGGGTTACGGAGTTTATCTTCACGGCGAGGCGATCGGTGTCGGCCTAGCGGCAGCAGCTCGGTTGTCGCAAAAGCTCAATTTCCTCAACGATGCCGACGTCGCGCGAATCGAAGCGACGGTGTCGGCCCACGGATTGCCGATCCGGCTGCGGGGGCCGTTGCCCTTGGCCGACCTCATGAATGCGGCGGCCCGCGATAAGAAAGTGCGGGCGGGCCTGCCTCGGTTTGTGGTGCTGAAAGCGCTCGGGCGGGCGGTCACGGTCGATGGCGTCGATCGGGCGTTGGCCGAAACTTGTTTTCGCGAAGTGGGCGCGGCCGATTGAACGTCGCCTAGTCGAGCGCGTCGGCCAAAAATTGGAGGTTTTGCTTTACGGGAATTTGCGATTAACTGTCACCCAGTAGAGATCATTTTCCCCGCGCTAATTTTTCCTAACCCGTAATCCTCACCCATGGCTGCAATCGACGAAGGCATAGTCCGCGAGTATTTTGAGCAGAATGGCTTTTTCGTGCGCCAGATGCGCAAATACCAAGTGCAGGCCCGCAAGAAGACAAGTGACGAGGAGATTGATTTGCTGGTTTACAACCCGTTTTGGCAACGGACCGAGCGCAAAGCCGACTTTTTCCTCTTCTCCAACGAGCTGCCCTTCATTCATCGGGCGGTGATCGCAGTCAAGCCGTGGCACACGGAGGTGTTTTCCCCGGGGATGCTCAAGAGCAGCCCGGAGATTTTTCGCTTCTTGGAGGAGAATGTGTTGAAAGAGGCTAATCGTTTTTTCCCGATTGAGGACGCGGAGGCCAAGGGTGACGAATTGACGAAAATCCTCGTGCTGCCCGGGCTACCCACGGCCGAGCCGTTTCGCTCGCAGAGTGTCGAGGTGCTGAAGGCAAGGGGCGTCGATGCAATCATCTCTTTCCGGTCGATGTTGCTCGATTTGATCGACAAGGTGGAGGTCAACCGCAGTTACCGGAAGAGCGACACGCTGCAGGTGATCCGTATTCTGAAGAATTACGATCTGCTCAGAGATGGGCAGCTCGACATGTTTCCCGATCGGCCACCGGCCAGTCGTCGCCTCAAGGGTTGAATTGATGGCCACCCACATACATCCGACAGCCGTGGTGGAACCCGGCGCTGATTTGGGCGTCGATTGCGAGATCATGCCTTATGCAATCGTCAAGAAACACTGCGTGCTGGGCGACCGGGTGGTCGTGCATCCGTTTGCGGTCGTCGGCGGTGATCCGCAGTATCTAAAGTTCGATCGGGAACTAGCCACGGGGGTGAAGATCGGTGCGGATACCGTGATCCGGGAGCACGTGACGGTGAACCGTTCGATTCACGAGGGCGAGGCCACCAAAGTCGGAGCGAATTGTTTTTTGATGGCCACCAGCCACGTGGGTCACGATTGCGACGTGTCTGATCACGTCGTGCTGGCGAATGCCGCGTTGCTCGCGGGGCACGTGAGCGTGGGCGCACACACCTTTATGGGTGGTGGCTCGGCGGTGCATCAATTTTGCCGGATCGGCGAGAGCGTGATGGTGGCGGGGCTCGCGGCGATCACCCGTGATGTGGCCCCGTTTGTGATGGTGGCGGCGCGCGACGACATCATCGCGCTCAATGTCGTCGGGCTACGGCGGCGCGGGTTCAGTCGCGAGGCGATGGTTGAGTTGAAGCGAGCATTTCAAGGCGTCTATTTCACTCTAGGCAACATTCGGACGATCGCGGCGGAGATGTTGGCCCGCGGGGAGGTGGCGACGGCCGAGGCGACGCGGTTCTTGGGGTTTTTCTCCGAAGGTAAACGAGGATTTGCCCGGGCCCGGCGACAGAGAGAGAGGGGCCGTGACGATGCCAGCTAAATTGGCGATCACGTGCGGAGATCCGGCCGGAGTCGGACCGGAGATCATCGCGGATTGGTTGAAAGAAAATCCGAGCGAGCACGCTTCCGTGGTGGTGGTGGGTCCACCTACTTGGTTGCGGACCCTTCCGCCGGCGGTGGAAACGGTGGCGGTGGGGCTTGAGTCATTCGCCGCCGTGCCCGGGCAACCGAATGGGGAAGGGGCCTTGGTCGCGCTGGCAGCCATGGAGCGGGCGGCGGCGGGCTGTCGCGGCGGTGACTATTTGGGAGTCGTGACTGGTCCGGTGAGTAAGGCGCAGTTGGCGGGGATCGGTTTCGCGTTTCCCGGGCAAACGGAATTTTTCGCGGCGCAGTGGAGTGGCGAGCCAGTCATGGCATTTTGCGGTGAGCGGATGCGAGTGGTCTTGGCGACGTGGCACGTGCCATTGGCTGAAGTGCCGCAGCAGCTCGGACCGCAGCTGTTACGGCGCACGGTGGCGGCGGCTGACGAACTCTCGCGGGCGTTTCCGTTGGCGAGCGGCGAGACGGTGGAGAATCCGCGGATCGGCGTTTGCGGTCTCAACCCCCATGCAGGCGAGGGCGGGCTGATCGGCGAAGAGGAGCGCGACTTTATCAACCCTGCGCTGGAGAAAATGCGGGCCGAGTTCCCGGGCGTTTCCTTGTGCGAACCGGGCGATACGCTCTTTGCGCGTCACCTGCGGGGCGAGTTCGATGTGGTGGTCGCCTTGTATCACGACCAAGGGCTCGGGCCGTTGAAGACGGTGGAGTTTGATACGGCGGTGAATGTGACGTTGGGCCTGCCGTTTGTGCGCACGAGCCCCGACCACGGGACCGCGTTTAGGATCGCCGGCCAGGGCCGAGCGTCGATCCAGAGTTTTGCTAATGCCGTGAAAGTGGCGCGACGCTTGATTCAAGCGCGAACTCCCCGATAGTGTCTGGCAACATGACCGCATCGACTTCCGCTCAAACCGAGATCCGCCCTGCCCCTTCCGGGCTCGAAGGCGTGCGCGAGGGGAACGAGAAATTGGTGCAATTGACTGAACCGGCAGGAAAAAAGGTGCAGAACCTGATCGAGCGGGAGCAGCAGGGAGAGTTCCTGCGAATCGCGATCACGGGGGGTGGGTGCAATGGATTGAGCTACAAGTTGCGTTTCACCCCGGCGACGAAGCGTGGGGACATCTTGGTGCGCTCGGCAGGGGTGCCGGTGTTGGTGGATGGCAAGACTGCCCTCTACCTCAAGGGCACGGTTTTAGACTATTCAGACAAGCTGATCGCGGGTGGATTCAAGTTCACTAACCCCAATGCCAAGGCGAGTTGCTCTTGCGGCGAGAGTTTCAGCGTGTAGGCTCCTCGTCAGCGGTTCTCTAAATTGATGTTGTCATTGCGATCTCGAATCGAAAGAACCACTCCCGTCTTGATTACTAGTATTAACCTTATTTGATGGCCAATTCGTCCTCTTCTGCCGGCGGCAAACGCTCCGGTAATTATTATCGTAACAACACCAATCCGTTTGCGAATATCCGACGCAACCACCGGATCCGGGTTCCGGAAGTCCGGGTAATTTCGCCGGAAGGCAAGCAATTGGGGATTCTTCCGACGGCCAAGGCGACGAGTTTGGCGCTGGAAGTCGGTCTCGACTTGGTCGAGGTAGCACCGAATGCGCGTCCGCCAGTTTGCCGGATCATGGATTTTGGCAAATACGTCTACGAGGAGTCCAAGAAGACCTCGAACGCGAAGGCGACGGCGAGCAAGATCAAGGAGATCGAGTTCACGCCGCGCATCGAAGAGAATGACTTTTTCACCAAACTGCGGAGGGCGGAGGGTTTCCTCTCCCACGGCAGCAAGGTGAAGCTGCGCCTAAAGTTTCGCGGTCGCGAAATGGCCCGCACGGAGATCGGTTACGACGTCATGAAGCGGGCCGTCGCCGAATTGGAGGGCATGGGCCATCCTGATGCCGAACCCAAGCTGGTCGGGAGAAATATCAACGTGATGTTGACCGCTCTCCCGGCGAACAAGCGCAAGCTCAAGTTCCACACCGAGGAAGAGGCGGCCAGTTCGCCTCCTCCGGAAGAAGACGTCGAATCCGACGCCACCGATGCCGCGACTCCCGAGAAGGAGTCCTGACGAGTTCCCCGTGAGCATTCGCGGAGGGATCAGATTGGTCGGGCTCGGGATCCTCGCCGCTGGGCTTTGGCTGGGCGCCGTGGGCGGATCGGCGCTCGACGCAGCGCCGAGCCCGCAGAGTTATGTCAAACTCTCCGGGGTCGAGTATCTGGCCGGCGCCGACTACGGTGCCCGCTTTGGGCTCAAGGCGACGTTGACCGACTCGGGTCGCAAACTGACCCTCAAGAGCGCGTGGACGACGATCGAGTTGGGGATGGACAGCCGCGATTGTGCGATCAACGGACTTCGGGTGTTTCTCGGGGATCCGATCCGCTCGCACCAAGGGACCCTGCACCTCAGTCGCCTCGATGCCGAGAAGCTGTTGACTCCGATTTTGCTGGCCGGCGCGGACGAACCAGCGGTGCCCGCCTTGCGGACCATCGTGATCGATCCGGGCCATGGCGGGCGTGACCCCGGTAAGGAGAATAATCGCCTCAGAGTAAATGAGAAGACCTTGGCTCTCGACACCGCGCTCCGCTTGAAGAAGGTGCTCGAAACCGCCGGCTATCGGGTGGTAATGACGCGGTCAGCCGATGAAAACTTAGGGCCAGACAAGGCATCCGATCTCTTGCGCCGAGCGGAGATCGCGCAACAGGCGAACGCAGATCTGTTTGTCAGCTTGCACTACAATGCGGTCGGTAGCGGCGCGCAACGCGTGACGGGCGTCGAAGTTTACTCACTGACCCCGCAGTTTCAGTTTTCGACGTCCGACCCGGAGCATGAGGATGATCAGGGAGCGGGGGAAGCGAATCGGGGAAACGCTTACGATCATTGGAACACCGTGGTGGGCTATCAGGTGCATCGTCGGATGATCGAAAATCTAAGGGCATCTGATCGCGGATTGAAGCGCGCCCGCTGGGCGGTGCTGCGCCATGCGCCGTGCCCGGCGATTCTGATTGAGAGCGGATTCCTGTCGAACGACACCGAAGCGCGGCGGATCACGACGGCCGCTTACCGGCAAAAGATCGCCGTAGCGATCGCCGACGGGATCCAAGCGTATGGAAATATTTTGGCGGGCGCTCGAAAACAACGAGCTGGGAAGTAGCCCGAAATTCGGAAAGAGTGCGTCGATGAACATACGCAGTTTGATCGTTTTTTTGATGATGGCGATGGGGTGTGGGCCAGTGGCGGCGTGGGATTATACCGGCCACCGCATGGTCAATGCCTTGGCGCTGGCAGCGCTGCCCGAAACGTTTCCGGCCTTCGTCCACGAACCGGCCAACGCGGAGCGGATCTTGTTCCTCTCTGGCGAGCCTGATCGTTGGCGCAATTCGACCGATCTGCCGCTGAAGCAGTATAACGGACTCGATCACTATTTCGATTTGGAGCAACTCGCCGATGCCGGGATGGACGTCGCGACAGTGTCCGATCTGCGGTATGTGTTTGTGGCGGAATTCGCCGAGGGACGCGCGGCGCACCCGGAGAATTCCCCCGCGATCGATCCCCAGAAGAACACCGATCATACGCGGGAGTGGCCGGGGCTGTTGCCCTGGGCGGTGTCGGAGTATTACAGCAAACTCAAATCGGCGTTCTCGTATTTGAAGACTTTTGAGAAGGCGGGCACGGCCGACGAGATCGCGAATGCGAAGGCTAACGTGCTCTACGTGATGGGCGTGATGGGCCACTATGTCGGCGACGGGGCGCAACCTTTGCACACGAGCGTGCACCACAACGGCTGGGCAGGAAAAAACCCCCAAGGATTTACCAAGTGGCCAGGGATTCACTCGTGGATCGATGGTGGATTCATTGCCAAGGCTGGGATCACGGCGGAGCAACTCCGCTCCCGCGTGAGTGCGGCGCAGGAGATCGGGAGCGAACCACGCCCGGACGGACGAGCGCCCGTCTTCGTGGCGACAGTCGACTACCTGCGCGCTCAGAATGCGCGGGTGGTGCCGTTCTACACCGCCGAGAAAGCGGGCGTCTTTAAGTCCGAAAACGTGGACCAGAGCGTCGAAGGCCGCGAATTTATCGAAACGCAGTTGCTGCGAGGCGGCACGATGCTCGGTTCGATTTGGCTCACCGCGTGGCTGACTGCGGCGCCCGACAGCTATTTGGAGAAGCAGCTCGAGAAGCGTCGCAAGGCTTCGGAGAACTGACCCTTAAGCTGAAGGTTTCCAAGCGAGCAACAGAGCTCCACCCACGACCAACGAACCTCCGACCACGTGTTGCCACGTGAGACGCTCGCGCAAAAAAATGGCCGCGAGCAGGATGACGAAGACCACGCTGAGTTTGTCGATCGGCGCGACGCGGGACGCCTCACCGAGTTGCAACGCGCGGAAATAACAGAGCCACGATAGGCCGGTAGCGATGCCCGAGAGCACGAGAAAGAGCCACGTGCGCCGGGAGATTTGCCCCACTTCCGACCACGGAACGACACTGAGTGCGATCGTCCAGCTGAAGACCAAGATCACCGCGGTGCGAATGGCGGTGGCGAGGTGCGAGTTGACCCCTTCGACGCCGATCTTCGCAAGGATGGCCGTGGTTCCCGCAAAGATTGCCGAGAGAAGTGCCCAGTAAAACCAGCTCATGGGAATGCCTTTGATCGTGGGATCAGCCCGCCGAAGTTTGGTTTACTAGGGTAGCCGCCGTCTGGCCCAGCCAGATGCCGAATAGACAGAGAACGACGGAGCCGAGGATATACGCGAAGGCTTGCATCCAGTCTCCCTCTTTAAGGAGCGTCAGCGTTTGGAGACTGAAGGTCGAAAACGTCGTGTAGCCTCCGCAGAATCCGGTGATCAGGAACTGGCGCGATTCCACGCTGCCCCAGGCGCGCCCGTCTGGAAGGGTAAGGCTGGCGGCGAAGCCGATGACCACGCAACCCGTGACGTTGACCCAGAACGTGCCCCAGGGGAAACCCGCTCCCAGCCGGGAATCGAAAATCGTCGAGAGCCAGTAGCGGGCGACACTGCCGAGGGCGCCGCCGAGGGCGATTGCGAGGGTGATCATGAAAAAGACGGATGGGGGGGAAGCCCGGAGCGATCGGCTCCGGTGGAGGCGGACGCCACCTCGAGCAAGACCGTGGGGATTCTCCGATGAATTG